>JRHI01000206.1_pt1 | contig 66779 bp, 57 predicted proteins | sample 215371 | NCBI WGS metagenome assembly JRHI01 (sample SAMN02929681, study PRJNA255918) | sediment metagenome | biome: cave system; feature: Ice Cave; material: Sediment; isolation source: sediment from deep within a dark volcanic ice cave with no known source of... ... | reverse complement strand
TCCTCTCTTCCACCTTTCCCTATTAGTTGGAATCAATGGACCCTTGGGTCGCCCTGACGTGCGCATATAGCCCGTTATGCCCGTTTTTCATGCGACGGAGGGCGACCCAAGGGTCCCCACCCCACCACTCATCCTCCCCCGCCCCTACGGGCACGAAGAGTGCCCTCTTTCTGTCCGCTATCTGTCCTAGTGTGTAGTTACTCTGGCAGTCTTTGATGGCTATGCTTCTTACACAAGAAGTTATGCACTACAAGCCAACAGAGGAGCAACACTATGATGAGTAATCCACTTGCCTTTCGACTAGTACCCTGTACGTATATTGTTCATATGCAGCTCTATTACTCAGACCAACATTCTGAGCTGCTGCCAGATGAGGAAGACAATACTGCATTTCTTCTAGAAGAGCTAGCGGCGCAAAAGTTGTCGCTCGTGTTTGATGGTGTGCTCATGGATGAAGTGAAGATCAGTGCAGTTGCACAGGAAAAGCCAATGATGCGGCAATTGAGCCTGAATGCACGTTGCCCACATCACGCGTTTCCGACCAATCCCCATGAAGTGGAGATGATAGAATATAGATTGGAGCAGCAACTGGGTTGTGCTTTACTAGAGTTGTTTGAGACGGTCGAGATAAAGCGCATTGAGGTGCGCTTTATACCAACTGAATACGAGTAGTGTACCTTTGGAGTTGTACGTGTTATGAAGACATTTCCTGTGTGGTTGCGCTGGGTGACGTTTCTTAGCGTGCTGCTACTGATTATTGTAGCAGCCATCTTTTGGATTACGAATAGTCAAGGGCCGGTGGCTTCCATCATCTCTACCCTTTTTGCAGCACTAGGCTTGATCTTCTCGTTCATCCAAATTTCTCCCATCGGAAAACCTGAACATCCCCATATGACGACGCCCATGTCTCCAGGAGGGCAGGTGGTGACGGTACCGTCACCACCTGCAATGTCTTCATCACCTGTAACTGCCACTACTCCAGTGCTACAACCGCAGACGGCGGTGTCACAAGTGTCTGTGGCTGTGCCGGAAGCAGAGCCACAACATACTGTAGTACACCGCGAGGATTGGGGTGAAGCTCCTCAGGTACGGCAGTTTTATGGGCGTAAACGAGAGATGACGCTCGTCAGTCAATGGATCACGGTTGATGCGTGTCGTGTTATTGCGGTCTTAGGCATGGGAGGATTGGGGAAAACGACGCTGGTAACGCATCTTGCGCAGGCGGTGAAGGACAACTTTACCTACGTGTTCTGGCGTTCTTTGCACAATGCTCCACCGCTTGAAGATATTCTGGGTGAGGCTGTGCGCTTCTTGGCCGACCAGCAGCACGTAGCCCTTCCTCAAGAAGTGGAAGGTCAACTCTCTTTCCTTATCGATTCCTTCCGTCACTCGCGCTGCCTGCTGATTCTGGATAATTTCGAGTCTGTTTTGCAAGAGGGTGGTAGTGCTGGTCAGTATCGAGCGGGCTATGAAAACTACGGACGCTTGTTACAGCGCGTCGGAGACAATGAACATCGTAGCTGCCTCCTCATAACAAGCCGCGAGAAGCCGCGTGAGGTTGCCCGCTTAGAGGGCACAAATTCACCTGTGCGCTCTCTGCAGATTGTCGGCGTAAGTGCCGATGATGGGCGCGAGCTGCTTCAGGATAGCGGTGTGTTTGGTGATGCTGGAGCCTGGGTAACGTTCGTTACCCGCTATTCTGGAAATCCACTGGCCTTAAAACTTGCATCTGAGCCGATTCGTGAAGTTTTTGGTGGTGATATCGCACGCTTTTTACGAGAAGGAGAGAGCGTTTTTGGCGATATCCGTGCTCTTTTCGACACCCAATTTAGCCGCCTCCCGCTCGTAGAACGAGATTTACTCTACTGGTTAGCCATAGAACGCGAACCTGTGCTCTTCGAGGACCTACAGGCAGAGATGCTCCATCCAGCGCAAAAGGGCGTCTTGCTGGAAGCGTTGGCCTCATTACGGCGACGGTCTATGATCGATACCAGTGGCAATGCTCGTTTTGTGCTCCAGGCTGTGCTCGTAGAATATATCACTGATGAAATGGTCAAGCAGGCATACGAGGAGTTTCAAACAGAGCACTTTGTGTTGCTGAGTAGTCACGCATTTATGAAAGCACAGAGCGAAGATGATGTCCGTAACAGCCAAATCCGTCTTCTTCTCACACCTCTTTTACACCGCCTGTTGCTACAAATGAGCAAGGAGGAATTAGAGCAGAAATGTAGCCGTGTGCTTGCTCTGCTACGGAACACACCGGCATACGTGAATAGCTACGCAGCGGGCAATATACTGAACTTGCTTGTGCTGGCCCAGTGTCATGTAAGTCAATGTGATTTTTCTCATCTTACCGTTCGTCAAGCGTACCTGCCAAATGTGCCTCTAATGGATGTCAATTTTGCCTATGCCAACCTTGTCTCTTCAACTTTTGCGGATACCTTCGCCGGTGTGCTCTGTGTTGCATTTAGTGCAGATGGTAATAAGCTGGCCGCGGGAACTGCGAATGGTGAGATTCGGCTCTGGCAAGCGGATAATGGGAGGCCGTTGTTGTTGTGTCAAGGTCATACTGACGCCGTCTGGTCGGTGGCCTTCAATGCTGATGGTACGCAACTGGTCAGTGGAAGTCAGGATCGGACGCTGCGTGTGTGGGATAGTAGTAGTGGCCAATGTCTGCGTATCCTGGAGGAGAAGAAGACGCGAGCTTGGTCGGTGGCCTTCAATGCTGATGGTACGCTGCTTGCGAGCGGTGGGAGTGATTCCCAATTGTATCTCTGGGATGGTAAAACGGGAGAACTGCTGCACACACTCGCTGGACATACGAATCGTATTCTCGCAGTGGCCTTCAGTGCTGATGGCATGTTGCTTGCAAGTGCCAGCGAGGATCAAACGATTCGCCTTTGGAATATGCATACATATGAGTGTCTACACATCTTGCAAGGGCATACCGCACTGCTGAGTACAGTGACATTCAGGTCTGATGGGAAGATGCTGGCGAGTGCAGGTGAGGACCAAACGATTCGTCTCTGGGATGTGGAGACGGGTCAATGCCTCAGAGTACTGACGGGACATGCACACTGGGTTCACTCTGTTGCCTTTACAACAGATGGTACGCTGCTTGCCAGTGGCGGCGAGGATGCCACAGTGCGTCTGTGGAATGTAGGGACAGGACAATGTCTGAGTATAGTACCGCGCCATACGAATCGTGTCTGGTCGGTAGCCTTCCGTCCCAATAGCACGGTGCTAGCGAGTGGAAGTGATGATCAGACTATCCACGTGTGGGATATTCGTTCGGGGCAGGACCTGTATACACTCTTTGGCTATACCACTTGGATCTGGTCGGTGGCCTTTCATCCGGCGGGGCAGATGCTCGCTAGCAGTGACCAGAACATCGACCTCTGGGATAGACAGACGCAACACCTGCTGCGGACATTGCAGGGACATACCAATCGTGTCCGTGTGGTTGTTTTTAGTCCTGATGGCACTCTACTAGCGAGTGGTAGCGAAGATCAGACAGTACGTTTATGGAATAGCAAGATGGGAGAGACGCTCTTTTGTTTGCGAGAGCATACGAACTGGGTGCGTACCGTCGCCTTTCATCCCGATGGTACACAACTTGCAAGCGGCAGCGATGATCAGAGCATACGTCTCTGGGATGTACGTACCGGCCAGTGCTTGCATATCCTTGAGGGTCATACACGTGAAGTTCGAGCAGTGGCCTTCAGCCCAGATGGTAGTCTGCTTGCCAGCAGTAGCGTGGATCGGACTATCCGTGTGTGGGATACGAACACCGGTCAATGTACACGTATCCTTGAAGGGCATACACAGCGTATTAGAACGGTGACATTCAGCCCCGATGGACTGTGGCTCGTCAGCGGTAGCGTGGACCAAACTATCCGTGTGTGGGAGACAAAAAGCGGCCAGTGTCTGCATATTCTGCAGGAGCATACACAAGGGATTCGGGCAGTGGCCTTTAGCCCCAATGGGCAACTGTTTGCTAGTAGTAGCGAAGATCAGACGATACGCATTTGGAACAGTGCTACTTTAGAAGTGGTACAGGTGCTCCGTGGTCATAAGAGCCGTATTCGTGACATTGCCTTCCATCCAGATGGTCAGGAGCTGGCGAGTGGCAGTGACGACGGAACCATTAAATTCTGGAATGTTGACACTGGCGTCTGTCTTTTCACGCTGCGCAACGATAGACCGTATGAGCGTATGAATATTACGGGTGTGACCGGAATTAGCGAAGCCCAAAGAGCCTCGCTAAGAGGATTAGGCGCGATTGAAGACAGCACAGTGTGATTATAAGACGAGTTGTAGAAAGTACGAACCCCATTATAACCACCCACAATGATATGCTTGCCATCTGGATAAAATGTACATGTTCCTAACCTATTCTTCATCTTGAGAGGTCTTTAATATCATCTTCATCAAGCTCCTTTGCGTTTGTCACGTGCGAACTTCCGCGCTTTTTAGAATCTATATGCCAACACAATTCCTTAATCATTGATTGAATGTCATCAGAGTCGGGAAGCGCATACTCATCTAGTCCTTCCTCATGATCTAACGGTTTGGAACGTATTGTCACTCTTTCAGGTATTCCATCGCTAATCCTAAGAATAAAACTCTGAGTAAGATACTCGTGAGTACTGTTAGCATCAATGATCTCATCATGCTCGTTTATTGTTGTGACTCCTACAATATCAGAGTAGAAGTATTGATGATTTTCTGCTCGGCGGTCTTTAGAATTGACCGCATTAATATCAATTACGAACACTACTAATTTATGTGGCAGAGGAAGAAAGTATCTGAATACATTGATGCTGTAACGTTGTATATCATCATCGCCTCTTTTCCAGAGAATGTCCTGTTGACGATAGTTCTGGGCGTTTTTTGTTCCTTTCAAGACAAAGCCCCGAATGAAAATGCGCTCTATTTCTTCGTCTGTACGCCAGCCCTGATCTACTTTTTGTAGCTCTTCTCGCAGGTATTGTCCCGCTCTTGCTTTTACCCATGTATCATACTCTTTATCAGTAGGTGGTCGTATCTCCTGCAAGATGAGTATCCATACAATAACGGCAAAAAGAGAACATGCTACTGCAGCAAAAAAGAAGAAAATGCATATGCCATAACCAGCGAAAAATGATGTACACCCAGTAATCAGGAAAGCAGCGGTTATAATAATGCTGCCAGCAAGGAGGTGCTGTTTACGCCTATCTTTTTTGGCGAAGTAAGCTCTCATCTCCTCATCAGTAAAATCACGACGAAAGAGGTTATTTCGTATCCTTTTCAGCCTTCTCATCTGATTGACCCTCCTTCAAATGGTAGTTCTCTATTGTAACATGGTAACATAGATTGAGTGAATTATTAGATTGAGAGACTTACTACTAGTGTGCATCTTGCATCAGGTCTGATTGACATATCCATAAAAGCGCGATATTTTCATTGTCTGAAGTCGATGAAGGTGTGCTGTTGGCTTTATTTAGTAAGAATTCGGCTTCTCGTAAGTACTGGGTCTTTTTCCAACCGTGACGTGAACAATCACGTTTGAAAAGTGCTAGTGTGTAAAGGTATGAAGAACAAGGATGAAGTTTTATTGTGCTGTGCATAAGCTCTTCGACACGTACCCATTCTTGATTGGTGATTCCAAATGGGCGGATTCCATTAAGATAGGCTATTGCTTGCAGGAATTTCACCTGTGCGGCTTCTTGTGGCGTGCGGTCTTCAGGCAAATATAGTGTAGCCCTTTTAAGGTACCTTCTGGCATCAGTATAATTCCCATTGGAAAGACTAACCTGTCCACGTTTGAGGTATGTTCTTCCCTCTTCTAGTTCATCCTTTGAGGGTATATTCTTGGAACTACTTCTAGCGTTTCGAGATAGTTTATCTATATCAAATTTGGCAAGTACTTCGAATGCAAAAGCACTAGCATGTTGTGCGGCAATCTCCTGAAAACGAGCTGTATCGGCCTCTTGCTTGTTGTCAATGAGATCTGAAATGCCTCGAATAACGAGTGTATGTATGCCGGAGTTGGCATGAGCCGCTTTAAGAAACCCATATCCTTCCATCTCTACAGCTAATGCATCACTATATGTGCTCTGTAATAATTTCCATTCAGTTGAATGTGTCGAGGCTATTACCTTTTCGCCTGCCGCAATAGCCCCAACAACAGCACGAGGGGAAGGTGTTGCTGCCTGAGTATGACCCTTTATCCTCTGTAGCCAATCGCCCTTGCGTGCCTCTGCTTTCGCTCGCTCTACTAGACTGTAGCTTGATTCGCTAACATTGGGTCTAGGTAAAAAGACCGATTTCAATACCTTTCCTGATTCGTAACTATACACTTTGTCTGCGGCTACTACATCACCCAACTGGACATCCTTGATACCGTCAGCTACTCCAACAAAGAGAACAACATCGGGGCTAAATTGCTGTATTGCTCGCTCTACTTCAAAGGCGGCTCCAGGATTTCCTATACTAATCTGTGCAATCACCATATTCCAAGCTTTCTCCGATGTAGAGAAGATACCTTGCTCATAAACGGTTCCTTTAGAATGAACTTTTTCTTGTAGTTTGCCAACATATGTGCTGACAGCTTGATACTCAATAGATAAAGCCGTCAGTATTACTACAACAGGTAAATCCTTCTGCTCCAATGTCTTTCACTCCTTTGTAAAGCTTTCTTCTAATGAATATCAAGGCTCTAGACTGCTATTCTGATATTTAACTCCGTTATTCCTAATAGATCCTGTATCAAGAAATTCAATCCTTCTTTTGCTTTGCCCATGACATTACAAAGCACCCTCTCTCTTTTATTAACGTAAAATCTAGTAATTTTCCCATATATATTTATCATTATAAGTATTATATCAGAATAGTATCTATCAGTAAAGATATTAGCGTATAGACGTATGGATATGTTTTGCAATATAGGATGGTGAAATAGTACTAAATAGCGGTACTTAAAGATGAGCCTCCTGCCGCAAATTTGGCACGAGTGTAACACTAGTTGCCGATGGAGACAGAATATATAGGTTTGATCTATTGGACAAATGTGCCTTGTTGTGCTGAGGTTTCATGGCGTGGCGATGCATGACTAAAGGCTGTGAGGATCACCGTACAGCCCTGCTGTAGTTTATCATTCAATGGAGAACTCTCCTATTTTTTTGAAATTTGATCGGGCTTCAACTTCATGTTATCATTTTATGCTGGAATGGTTGATGATATTTACTTCACGTTTACTGTAGCATATACTATACCACAAGCATATGTGATGATAAAAGAGTAAGTTATGTCTGAATGCACATCATTTTTTGTGGATAGTAGGGACGAAGGAGAAGCGGCGGATGGGTGGGGATACTTGTGGGCGTCCGTTCTGTCCGCAAAAAAAGACGCATAGCAGAGGATGGACAGAGTTTGCAACTCATAGGTTGGTAAGATAGTATTCAATAGTGGTTTTAAAAAGGTGATCCAAACGTATGTTGATTGCTCTGAGTATCTGGCTGAATACATCCGATCAGCGTGAAAGCCGACGTTTTTTGGAGGCACACCTTGAGCTATTGGATAGCAGCAACGATGGCGTTCTAGAGGAAATGATTGCTGCTGGACAAGCTAGTAGTCCTGACGTGCAAACGACAAGTGAAGCACCTCCTCAGAGGGCAAAAACTATCCAGCAATTGCGTCAGCGCCTGTATATATTGCGCCAGAGCCGTATGCTTGGTGGTACTGTTGAGACCATACGGAAAACATATGTGAACCTTCATGGTGGCTTTGTGCTTGATCTTCCCTTCTGGCTTGAGGAGAAGGAGGAGCACTTAACACTCCGAAGCAGTGGAGAGGCATCATTGGAGCGGATAACCCTACTTCGTGAAACTATCGTACAGGCAGAGCAAGAGCCACGTCTGGCGTCGGAAATAGTTGCTGAACTTTATAGGCTGCTCTGGCATGCACTCTATGATGTGTATGGTGTGCTAGATGCTTTAGTGCAGCAGGAGCAGCAAGCGTGCTTAGAGCATGCACTACAAGTCTTTACTCTGGTCCTCTATCCGTATCAATATGCCAGAATGCAGGCAAATCTCGGCAATACATGGCGGCAGCAAAAAGGTGAAAACCAACAGAGCTATTTAGAAAAAGCCATTGTCTATTATCTGCAAGCAGCGCAGGTATTTACGCTCGCTACGTTTCCTATAGAGTATGCTAAAACACAGCATAACCTAGCCATCGCCTATTTTGAGCAGCGCGAAGAGCAACGCAGATCTTCGCTTGAAGAGGCTATTACTTGCTGTAACAATGCGTTGGGCGTATATACAGTTGATGAATATCCCACCCAATATGCTCATCTTCATCGCTGGCTAGGTACATGCTATTATGAGCGTATGGAAGAAGAGCAGCGCTCTAATTTGGAAACTGGTATTCTGCACGCCACTCTTGCCTTGCGCGTTTTCACGAGAGAGCAATTTCCAATCGATTATGCCTGGGCACACTATACATTAGGCAATCTGTATAGTGAACGTATCGCGCAGAAAGAGGCTCTTGACCAGGAGGAGGCTATTCTCTGCTATGGCCGCGCCGCGCAGGTCTTTGCGAGCGAACGTCTTTTCGATCAGTATGCTTTGGTGCAATACTATCTAGGTATGACCTATAAAGAGCGCATTGCGGGAGAGCGCCAGGAAAATTTAGAACAAACAATTGCTTGCTACCTCCAAGCTTTACAGTTCTATACTCTTGATGCGTTTCCGATAGACTATGCCAAAGTTCATTTTCGTCTTGCTGGCGTCTATAAAGAACGCCTCGCGGGAGAACGACGCGAGAATTTTGAGCTGGCGATTGTCAGCTATCAGCAAGCCTTACAGGTCTACACTGCGAACAAATATCCCTTAGATTATGCTATGATCCAGAACAATTTAGGGGCTATCTATAGCGAACGCTTGCTTGGTGAGCGACGTGTCAACTTGGAAGAGGCTCTTACGTATTACAACAATGCGCTGGCGATATATACACATGATACGTTGCCAACAGAGCATGCTCGTACACTCTATAATCTGGGCCTTATCTATAGAGAGCGCATCGCGGGGGAACGACAGGCCAATATCGAGATGGCAATCTCCTGTTATGAGCGTGCCGCGCAGATATATACACTGCAAGCATTTCCGCAAGAGTATGCTAAGTTGCAGGTCAATTTAGCCGTTTTCTATCAGGAAAGAATAAAGAACACACGGCGCGAGAATATAGAAGAGTCGATTGCTTGCAATCTCCGTGCCTTGCAAGTCTTCACGCAAGAAGCCTTCCCTCACTACTATGCAAGCATTCAGAATAATCTATGCAATGCTTATATAGAGCGCATTGCAGGGGAGCAACGAGCGAATATAGAACAGGCCATTGTTCATGCCGGACGTGCGTTGCAGGTCTATACGTTAGAGCATTTTCCCAGTGCATATGCGACTGTTCAGTTTAGCCTCAGTAATGCCTATCGAGTGCGCATTGCAGGGGAGCAACGAGCCAATCAAGAGGAGGCCATCCTCTACTGTCATCGTGCGTTGCAGGTCTATACATTAGAGCGCTACCCTATTGAATATGCGAGAATTCAGAATAATTTGGCGGCGCTGTATATAGAGCGTCTGATGGGGAAGCGCGGCGCTAATCTAGAGGAAGCGCTTGCCTGCTGTACTCGCGCATCACAGGTCTATACGCACGAAGCCTTTCCCAAAAACTATGCCTCAGTGCAGCACAATCTTGGTACTATTTATTCGCAACGAAAAGAGGGAAAGCGCTCTGAAAATATGGAACAGGCGCTTGCTTGCTACACTCACACTCTTGAAGTGTATACTGAGCAGACATTTCCTAGAGATTATGCTTTAGCACAAAATAATCTTGGTAATACCTACTGGTTGCGTGTGGAAGGCGACCGAGCACAAAATCTGGAAGAGGCGCTTGCTTGTTTTCAACACGCCTTGAACGTCTTCACCTTCGATGATTATCCTATGGAGTGGGCGAGGCTTCAGCACAACATGGGTGCAGTCTATGGACAGCGGATGATGGGGGAGCGAGCGGAGAACGTGAGAGACGCAATTGTCTGCTATCAAGATGCTTTACAGGTGCGTAGGCTTGAGGCATTTCCAATACTATACCGTCAGACGCAGACGCACCTTGCCCGTCTTGAACTGCAACTGCAGCATTGGGAAGAGGCGCATACAGCGTTCACTGGGGCGTTAGCCGCTGAAGAGTTGCTCGTCGTACTCGGAGTAGGAACGGTTGGGCGCGACGCAGTTCTGCAAGATGGGCTTGATGCAGCTATCAACGATGGCTTTGTGCTCATGAAGCTCTCCCGTTTTGCCGAAGCCGCGGTCGTTCTCGAGCGAGGACGTGCGCGTGGACTGGCAGAGTCTATGGCTCTTGATACAGCTTATCCAGACCTCATTCGTGACCCGGCACGTAGAGCGCAGTATGAAGAGGACCGCAAAGCATTAGTGGCGGCACAAGCTACCTTGCAAACTCCATTAGATAGCGCTCTTGATGTTGAGGCACGTCAAATGGCTGATATAGAGCGCACTCGTACGTATGCCCAAGCGAAAGCGGCATTTGATGTTATAGTGAGTGAGATTCGCGAGACAGAAGCGCTCACAAACTTTTTTGATACGAGTGTGGATGTCCATACCCTTCTACGCGCAGCAGGAGCCTGTGGACAAAACCACGCACTTGTCTATCTTGCCACGACGCTGGTGGGCGGTTTCGCGTTGCTGGTTATTCATCGCCAAGACAACACGTATTTTGCTGCACTTGAGTTGCCGGAACTCACAGAAACGTTGGTTGGTGAACTTATTGAGAGCAGAATTGACTTCAATAAAGAGTCAGTTGTTGTGGGTGGGTTTGCCTGGGCACAAGAGCGTCAGGGCTTTAAGTTATTACCGAGCAATGTTGTGAGCTCAACTGGTATTATCTTTCGGCAACAGGCGGCTTTTCTACACAATCTTTGTGCGGAGCGAGGAAAAGTCTCTATGCTCGATGTAGCAGCACAGGAGATAGTAGATGCTGCTGTACTAGCTGAAATTGTTGACCAACCACTGCCTCAGCCTAATTCGACAAATGTCAGAACGCTTGTGTACGTACTCGAACATGCTTTTCTGCACCATGAGTTGCAGCGATGCTTAAACACTCTAGCTGACACAGCATTACGCCCTCTGGCTGCAAAGTTACAAGAAGCTGAGGTGAAAAGCGTGACGTTCATCCCTTGTGGTTTGCTAGCGGCCTTTCCACTCTCTGCAGTGGAAATCACTCCTGGAAAACCGTTCGGAGAGCAGTTTGTCACTAGTGTAGCGCCCAATGTGCGTTCTCTTTTGCGTTCTCTCACTCCTCAAACGGTAGCTTCAGCGCGTACTGCTATCTACACACTAGGAAATCCTGAACCGGACACTGCGCCGCTCGTTTGGGGTGAAGCAGAAGCATACACATTGGCATATCTCGCTCGTCACTTGCATCTTCATGCGACGGTGAAGGTACAACAGCAAGCGACACGTCAATGGCTCGTGGAAGCCTTGAATAAGGGATATATTGTGGATGCATCCTGTCATGGTACATTCAACGGCGAAGAGCCACTGGAGTCAGCATTGCGCTTGGCGCAGCGGAAGAAACTGACATTGGGGCAGGTATTGAGCCGCGAGGTCAATTTGCTCGGTTTGCGCTTACTCATCCTCTCAGCCTGTCAAACTGCTATTGTGGATCAGCGTGGTGTACGTGACGAGGTGTATAGCATTGCTGCTGCAATGTTGCAGGCAGGAGCAACAGCGGTGCTGGCGGCATTGTGGGCGGTCGATGACAAAGCGACGTACTTATTAATGACCTGCTTTGCTCAAGAATGGTTTCCAAAAATGTACAGCGAGCCACCAGCAGTAGCATTGGCACGAGCGCAACACTGGCTACGGACGGTAACTAATCAAGAGCTACAGGTATGGGAGGCGAAAAACGTGGCGGCGCTCGCAGAAGAAAATCGACAGGAGGTAGAAAGGGAAGCCATTAAAGACATTCTATCAAGAATGAGTGACAAGCAACTTGTCGGAGCAGGAGTGCGTGGAGACCGTTATGATATGGAGGAAGCAACGCACTCTATCCACGAAACGGCAGATGCCTTCAAGCCTGATAGTTGTCCCTATGCAGACCCGATCTATTGGGCTGGCTTTCAGATATTGGGGTGGTGAGCGGATTCTTTCGTGTTTTACATATATTTTGCTCTATTATCTGTAAGGCACGAGCTTCAACATCTGCACGCACTATCTCAAACTGTTGATTCTCTAATTTTGAGCGGAGCGTGGCTTCAATCCAGGGTGGCATGAGGCCTTGTTCGGGGCTGTGTAGCTCTTCAAAGATTTCTTTGGCTTGTGAGAAACAAGCCAGAATTATTTCGGCGTGCTGTTCTGGTTGTGGCATTGCTATATACAGGCGCCCCAGGTTTTTGAGTACAGTTCCCTCATCCCAGCGATCACCTATGACGCGAAAAATATCTAATGCCTTGCAGTAATATGGACATGCACCGTTGAGATTGCCTTGTTCTTTGCAAAGTTTTCCCAAGCCATTCAAGACAACCCCTTCACCCCAACGTTCTCCGATTGTTTGAAAGCGTCGTAGCGCATCCTGATAGTACTGATATGCTTGCTCTCTTTGCCCCATTGTCTCATAGACTTCGCCGATATTGCTCAGCGTTCTGGCTTCTTCGTCGGCCTGACCCGTCTCTTTCAGCAAGGGCAGCGCTTGCTCATAGTAGATGAGTGCTTGTTGATAGTATTTCTGTGCTTGTTGTTTGCGCTTAGACCCTCGCTCTTGCTTGCCGAGATCATACATAGCTTTGCCTAGATTATTGAGTGTCATTCCCCCACCAACAATCTTGTTGCCCATTTCCTGATAGATACGCCGCGCCTCTTCATAGCAGGCAATCGCCTCATCAATCTGATTTTGCAAGCGATAAACGGCCCCTAGATTATTTAACGTAGTAGCTGTTTCATTGTCTTGCCCAATTTTGTGGAAGAGCTTTAAGGCTTGTTCATAATACTGTTGGGCAATTCTGTGCTGTCCCATCATTCTGTAAAGTTCACCCAGTTCGTTGTAGATGCGAGCCGTCTGTGCAGGCTCTGGTAGCCATATATGCCAGCCATCTTGTAGCAACTTATATAATTCAAGCAGGGTTGTACTCCCACCCCAACGTAAGAGGTCACGGAAGAGGTTTTCCTGAACAATTAAAGCATACGCTTGTGCATATTGTTTCGCCTGACAATAATGCCAGGTAGCCTCGACGAGATCGTGTATATCGCTGATCCGTTGGCGTTGCTCTTTGGGTAAATGGTTGTGTGCAGACAGGCTTTGATAGTACGAGGCCGCATTACTATGAGCTTTGTACCGTGCTTCCTTATTTGCTTGCTCGTTATCCTCTACAAAGTGATCACGGGCGAAATCAGCCATGACTGGATGGAGTCCATAATATCCGTTACCTGCCGCTAGAAGTAAGTGCTGAGAATACAATCCATCACGTGCTGAGAGTGTTTGCCTTTTGGATACTCCGGAACCCGGTAACTTTATAGCTTGAATTGCCTCTAAAGGGACAGGTTCACGATAGATAGAAAATGCAAGCAACACCTCACGTTGCACTTGGTTCAACTGCCGAATATAGATTGTGTTTAGTACCTCGTAAGGCATATCTATTGTCCAACGTTCTACATATGCAGGGTCATCAAGTAGAGCAGAAATGCTGAAGCTAGGCATATTCCCATCCCCCTTCAAGAGTTTTTGTAACAGGAACAATGCATAAGGGTGCCCATGACAACGTTCCACAGCACGCTTCAGTTCTATTTCTTTTGTCTCCACTCCCCATTTACGCAATAGCTCAATTCCTTCAGAGACTTTTAGATCGTGAACGAAGAACTCTTGCAGATAAGATAATGGATAGTCATATTGGAGGTGAAAACGACTGGTCAAGAGGATACGGCATGGACATGGTTGACTATTGAGAAACTCTAACAAATCGTTAATTCCTGGGCGGTCCTGGCGACCACGCCTCGTTTGAGCATCCAGTAAATTCTCAAATTGATCTATAATGATGAGTCGTGGCTTATGCGTCGTATTGAACGCAGAGAAGAGTTCTATAGCCAGCCTTTCAGGGGCTAACTTACTAAAGTCGATAGAAGGTCTCCCTAAAGCCTCTAATAGTGTGCCCGCTACATCGGCCATAGTTATGGCGGGAGTCGCTTTCAACCAGAGTTCCTCACCTGTGAAGGGGGTGTTACCTGCATAGCGTTGTGCCCTAGCATGGTAATAGACTAGGCCAGCTAATGTTGATTTGCCGACACCAGCTATACCGGTGAGCACTACTGCTGTTGTACGAGCATGTGTAAGTTTTGTATATATCTCATGTACAGCATCCTCGCGTTGCAGAAATTTTTCGGGATCATCGCAAGGAGGAGGAATCCATAAGAGAGGTCGGTACGTTGATGGCTGTTCGTATTCTCGGTTGCGGAGTTTCTTTACTATCTTCCCAAAATCCCTGGCGATATCGAAGAATGCATCCTCCTTACTCCAATCTGTAACAGGCTTTCCATTTGTCGGTAGTGCGGGAAGTTCACCAAGAGGAGTGAGTTCCAGGTAAGCAGTAGGATGTAAAAGAAGAGGAATGACGGAGACTTCTCCTGCCTTATGCCTTTGAATGGCTTGTTTGATCTCAGGGCTATCATAGTAACCTGTACTCATAAAAGAGGGGCTGATGAGTAGTAAAATAATACGTGCTTGAGCAAAGTGCGCACCAATTTCACTTTTCACCACCTCTCCTGGGGCAATTTTGCTAGTATGCCAGATTGTGATAAGTCCCTGCTGTTCTAACACAGACAGGTGCGTCTCTAGCTTTTTGAGCATCTTTTCATCTTCCTTGGCGTAGGATATGAAGATACTGAGGCTCTCGCTTGCTTCTGGTAGCACAGACATGAATCATTCCTTATTTCACAAGTGGTTATAAAGCTCCCAGGTCTTCAAGACGCACAGTTGCTGTCGCAATACCTTGCTGTGCTTTGCTGTGCCAGTGTTGCCAGGGCTGCAAGGCACGAATGTTTTCATCAACATCTTCCAGGTCTGCCAGAGCTTCTTCGAAGTTTGTGAAGGCTTGTCGAGCTTTTTCTACTCGCTCTTTATGTGAGAAGACATTTCTACTGAGATGCAGAGCAAGATTGGCGGAATCGATAGCTTCCGTGGCAGCCCCTAGTAACATGTCTAGTTCATCATCTGCCCCAGCGTCCCCATCTCCTAATCTGAATGAGTCAAGGGGTCCTCCACTCTTGTTGGTGCTCTCTTTTATGCTCTGGAGGATGACAGTAAATGCTTGTTCTGCAGTTTGGAGAGCAGCATCTTGACTAATGCGTTCCATGAGCATCTTTTCGATAGTGATGGCGAGAATTGCGGCACGTAGTCTGCCCACTTCCTCATAACTGAGGTTGATCTCCTCTATAACGCTATTTATTTCGTCAGTGTCCAGAACGGGAAAGCTTCCTGGTATGCGTAGTGATTGACTGAGGCTACGCACTGTCTCACGAGACACATGTGCATGTTCATTGAGATGTTCTAGTTGTATATTGTGAGCAGCAAGAATATCTTCAAGCTCACGTGCGAACAGATTCCAGCGTTTCACAGGTTTTTGCTGGTTCACCATCACGCATTGCCTCCCTTCTTTTTGAGACTCTTGACAACTACTCCGATTTCTTGCGCAATCTGAGCAAATGCCTCATCCTGGTTTGACCACGTAGTAATAAATTTTCCATTCCGAGGGATAGCTTGCAACTTGCCAAATGATGCGTCTTTCCAATCGGCAGTAGGGCGCAACAAAACGGGAATGACAATAGCTTCACCAGCCTTACTACGCTGCATAGCTCGTTGGATAGCGCTACTTTGCCCTTCTGAGGCCATAAGCCCTGCACTCACAAGCAGCAGAATAATATGAGCAGAGTTAAGATGTTGTAAGGTTTCTGCATCGGCTTCTTGTCCAAGCAAAACATTACCATACCAGTCGGTGATCAGTTTCCTATGTTTAAGAATGGCTAATTGGTTGCGCAGTTGCTCTACTAGCCGCTCATCTTTTTGCGCATAGGAGAAGAAAATTTCGATAGGCGCGTCCTGCTCTAGCGGCGGTGTAGATGGGCGTTGCGATGCTGGGGTATCATTGTGTGCCGATGCAGAGCCATGCAGTTTTGCCAGAATTTCAAAGGCAAAGGCACTAGCATAGCAAGAGGCTAATTGCTGAGAACCACGTGTATCAGCGTCACTCTTGTTTTCAATCAAATCGGAGATACCACGAATGACGAGTGCCTGTACAGGCTCATTGCCATGAGCAGCTTGGAGGAGACCACGCCCCTCCATCTCTACTGCTAATGTATCGTTGTAGTAGCGATAGAGGAATTGATACACGTCGGAGCGGATATCTGCCACCACTTTTTCGCCTGCCGCGAGAGCGCCAATGTAGACCTGTGGATTGGGGTTAAGCGAGCGATCACCGTGCTGTATGCGTTGCAGCCAATCGGTCTTTCGTGCTTCTGCACGTGCTCGTTGTATGAGAGCATAGCTCGACTCACCGACGTTGGGTCGGGCAAGCACCATCCCCTCTTTGAGCTTCACGGATTCATAGCCATAGACTTTGTCTGCTACCACGACATCACCTATAGTCACATCCTTGATACCGCCAGCCACGCCAACAAAGAAAATGACCTGCGGTTGAAAGTATGCGATAGCTCTTTCAGCCGCAAATGCCGCGCCAGAATTGCCTGCACCAATCTCGGCAATACCTACCTCCCATGAGTATTGTTCCCCGGTGAACGTGCCACGCTCATACACCGACCCTTTATGGATTTCCTCGTGTATATCACTCAGGTGTACACGCACTGCCATATATTCGGCACGGAGGGCTGTGAGGATCACCACACAGTTCTGTTTTATACTGTTATCCAACCTTTTATTCCTATCTGAAAACGCTGTAAAATAGAGTGTGAGAAAGAAACAGTTGTCGCACCGCCTGAGGGTGACTCATACCACTTAAAATCTAATCCTGGCGAGGATACAATGATATTATACTGTGTATCCTTATCCTTTAGTACTGCTACCAAGGCTGTTAGTAAACCCTGAAGATGTTTGTGTTTCATAGTAATTCCTTCATCAGCGTTCTCAACTCAGGAACAAAAAAAACATTTTCCATGAGGGAAAGCCCGTAGCGCGTATAATACTGCATCTCTGCATTGATCTGAAGCATACCATATAGATTCTGAGTCATCAATATGTATACATATTTTCGTAAAAATATCCTAAACTCCTATTGTTGTTTTCTGTTTCAGGTAAAGTTCCTTCAAGAAAGTCAGACAACGAAGTTATCCTCTAACCCCTGTGATGTATGAAGCACCCTAGTGGCTTATCTCGATAGGATGCTTCATACATCACAGGGGTTAGAGGATAATAAAGATCTCAATGCTATAAGCGTAGGCTACGCACGCATACGCTTTGCAGTCACATACTGAAACGGGACAAATGGTCCGCTATGGTTGGCGGGCATGTGACCATGCAGGTGCGTACCGGCCTCTTCATAGTCCTCGCTTTCAATGGTGCCGTATTGGTGGAACAGGGCCACCAAATCTCCGTACTTGTATGGAATGAGTACGTCGAGGGCGACAAAGTTGAGCGTCAGGTTATCGCTGATGCAGCGCAGCAAGGCTTCAATGCCTGTGCCCTGAGCGGCTGAGACCTGCACTGAGGGAAGCTTGGCGGCTAGCCCATCCAGATGTAACAAGGTGTCAGGTGGCAAAAGGTCAACCTTGTTGAGTGCCATCACCATGGGCTTACCACCGGCACCAATCTCCTCTAGGACCTGATCGACGGCTTCGATCTGGCGATAGACCGATGGATGTGAGGCATCGACGACGTGGACGAGCAGGTCTGCTTGGGTGACTTCTTCCAACGTGGCGCGGAAAGCCGCGACCAACGTCGTAGGGAGGCGTTGCACAAAACCAACGGTATCGGTGAGGAGCAGTTCCTGTCCACCCGGAAGACGCACACGGCGTGTGGTTGGGTCGAGCGTGGCGAAGAGCTTATCCTCTGCCAGCGTTTGTGTACTGGCAAGACGGTTGAGTAGCGTCGATTTGCCCGCATTGGTATAGCCGACGAGGGCGACGACGGGCGCACCACTATACTGGCGGTGTTCGCGGTGCAACTGCCGATGCGTGCGGACATGCTCTAGCTCTTCCTCGATGTGCTCTTTCTGGCGGCGCAGTAAACGGCGGTCAACTTCGATCTGTTTCTCACCTTCACCGCGCTGCTGTGTGCCACCACGCTGACGCGATAAGTGCGACCACTGGCGCGCAAGGCGGGGCAAATCGTACTCGACCTGGGCTAGTTCGACCTGTAGGCGGCCCTCTTTGGTATGAGCACGTTGCCCAAAGATGATCAGAATCAGAGCAGTTCTGTCGATCACTTGTGTTTCAAGCTCATTCTCCAGGTTGCGATGCTGGCGCGGTGTTAGCTCGACATCAAAGATGACGCCATCACAGTTGTGGAAGCGTACCAGTTCTGCCAGTTCTTGCACCTTACCAGAACCGATCAGCGTGCCTGAATTGTAATGTGCCAATTTTTGCACGACCCGGTCAGCAGTGGTAGTGCCTGCTGTTGAGGCAAGCTGTTCCAGTTCGTTGAGCGATTCGTCGATAGGCCAATCGGTGTTGGGTGTCTCCACACCTACCAGGATTGCGCGTTGTGGTGCTCTTGCCAGTAGACCTTCCATCGGTTCTTTTGACTCTTTGAGTTGCTCTGCATGTGTTTTAGGGGTTGTATAGTCTGCCAAAATCTGGCTCCTTTTGAATACTTGTGTTGACGGATTCCCGCGTGCTGTTGGTACATAAGGCGGAAGAAATAGAGGATTATGATACATCTCTGAGTGGGTAAGGCTGCTACTATACGTGTCGCATAGGTGCGGAAGGAGCATAGAGGGAATATGCGATAGTTATGAGCGACAGCCCGCAATTTGTTTTCTCCACCATGTACCATAACACACCTCTGTTTTTCGCCACGCCATAACGACGTACATGAGCATGCAAATGCTCAAGCGGGAACGATGTTGTGTGTTATAGGGTTGATACATGTTAGATAAAAACTATCACGTGGGCTGTCTCCTTATAAGTGGTTGATATATGTAGGGTACATGAGATACCGAGAAAAGTCAAGAGTTATGAAAAAGGGAAGGCAGATACACAGCTGTATCCACCTTCCCTTTTTGTGCTTCTAGCGCGTCGTTAGTGCATTACCAGCGTGAGCGGCGCTCGCCGCGATCACTACCACCACGGGAGGAGCCTCGTGAGGAGGAACCCTGTGACTGATAGCAGTTGCTGCAATAGACCGGGCGGTCTTCGCGTGGCTGGAAAGGGACCTGAGCTTCGTTACCGCAGCTTGCACATGTTGCCGTGTACATCTGACGTGGCTCGCGGTCACGATAGCCGCCGCCGCCACCACCACCGCCGCCACGGTTACCACCACCGTAGCCACCCTGACCACCGCTAGCCTTGCGGGCGGCGCGGCATGAAGGGCAACGGCTGGGAGCGTTGGTCAAACCTCGGCTCGCATAGAACTCTTGTTCACCTGTGGTGAATACAAACTCCTGGTTACAATCGCGACAATACAATGTCTGATCTGTCAATGTCTTCTGTCTTTCTTACTGAGGGCAAAATGCCCCAAACAAACTCTCGTGTATCGCGCGACTTGCAAGAGCTTAACATACTACTGGCAACTATGCACTTTACAACGTTCTTAGATTATAACATACTTTGTACAGAATGTATTCCTTTTTGAGGGCAAATTTGCGAGTTTTTGAAAAAGATGAGAAACTTGATAGATAGAGGGCGCCCGCAAGGGGACGCCCCCTGCAAAGATACATTGTCGTCTGCAAGGGATCGTGTCCTTGTAGGGGCGTCCCCTTGCGGGCGCCCTCTCTATCCCGTAGGGGCGTCCCCTTGCGGGCGGCCAGAAGAGGAAGGTAAACAATGCCATTTCCATTAGCTACTACTGTGCATCAAGTGTTAAGTCCCGAAGGCAAGATTGTCGGCGAGGTGCCCAACCTCTCTGCCGACCGTTTAATGGGGCTGTATCGCTGGATGGTGCAAGGACGAATCTTCTCTGAGCGTATGATCGCTCTACAACGCCAGGGACGTATGGGTACATTTGGTCCGCTCCAAGGGCAAGAGGCGGCCTCGGTTGGCCTCGCGGCCCCGTTGCAGGAGAAAGATTGGTTGGTTGGCTCGTATCGTGAGATTCTTTCGTATATGGTCAAGGGCGTGCCTATGCTGGCTATGATGGAACTCTATCGCGGCTATATTGCTGATCGTTTCCCTAAAGAAGCGCACTGTCTCCCCATTCAGATTGTGTTGGCAACGCAGACACTGCATGCTGTTGGTCTCGCTATGGCAATTAAGTACGACAACGCACCGCAGGTGGCTGTAGGAGTATGTGGTGATGGAGCCACATCTGAAGGCGATTTCAACGAGGCTCTGAACTTCGCGGGTGTCTTCAAAGTGCCTGCTGTAATGGTTGTACAAAATAATGGCTGGGCGATTTCTGTGCCGCGTAGTAAGCAGACGGCGGCAGAATATATCGCCCATCGTGGCCCTGCGTTTGGTATGCCGGGCTATGTTGTGGATGGCAATGATATCTTCGCTGTATATAAGGTGATGTCAGATTGTGTGGAGCGTGCACGTGCTGGTGAAGGGCCAAGCCTGATTGAGGCTCTGACCTATCGTTTAGCATCACACACGACTGCGGATGATCCTAAAAAATATCGCACAGATGCGGAACTCAACGAGTGGACACTACGTGATCCTATTCTGCGTTTCCGCACGTTCTTGCTAGATCAGAGCATTCTCAGCGAAAAGGATGATGAAGCGTTACGCGAAGAGGTCTTGGCAGAGATACAACAAGCGGTTGCTGAGTTAGAGGCCGAGCCACCGCAGTCTATCGAGCAGATGTTTGAGGTTGTCTATGAACAACCGACTCCGCAGCTTCTTGCGCAACGTGCAGAGCTAATGCAGTTTCAAGGGAAGGAGGCATAGCGTTATGCCACGCTGGACTATGATTGAGGCGATCAATAATGCGCTCGCCCTTGAGTTGGAGCAAGATCGTCGTGTCTTGATCTTTGGTGAAGATGTCGGTAAAAATGGCGGCGTCTTCCGTGTCACGGATGGCTTACAGGAGCGCTTTGGTGAGAAGCGCGTCTTTGATACTCCTCTTGCCGAGTCGGGTATTATCGGGACAGCTATTGGTATGGCTATCTATGGTTTGCGTCCTATCGCCGAAATGCAATTCGCGGGCTTTAGCTTTGTCGGGTTCGATCAGCTTGCTTCGCAGGCAGCACGTATCCGTTATCGTTCCGGCGGTGTTTTCTCTGTGCCTCTCGTCATTCGTGCCCCCTTTGGTGGAGGTGTACGCACGCCGGAGCAGCATGGTGATAGTATTGAGGCATTTCTTGCGCATATCCAGGGTATCAAGGTGGTTATTCCTTCCACGCCGTATGATGCAAAAGGCTTGCTGCATGCTGCTATTGAGGACCCCGACCCGGTCTTCTTTCTTGAGCATATGAAGCTGTATCGCTCATTTCGGCAAGAGGTGCCAGCTGAGCGCTATACCATTCCTCTGGGGAAGGCGGCTATTGTGCGCGAAGGCACCGATGTGACGGTGATTGCCTATGGAGCGATGGTGCAGGTTGCTGTCGATGCCGCAAAACAGCTTGAGGAAGCAGGAGAAGCCTCAGTAGAGGTGCTGGAACTACGTACGATTGCTCCTATGGATGAGCAATGTATTACTGAGTCAGTGAGCAAGACGGGCCGGGCCGTTGTCGTCCATGAGGCCGCACGCACAGGTGGTATTGGAGCAGAGGTCATTGCTGTGATTAACGAAAATTGCCTTTACTCCTTGCTTGCACCAGTACAACGTGTCACATCACCCGATACAGCCTTCCCAGTTCCGGGCGTAGAGGACTATGTGCTTCCAAACGTAGAGCGTGTGGTATGTGCTATTAAGAAGACGCTGGAGAAATAAAGTCGGACAAGGAAGGGGCGCAATGAATTGCGCCCGTACGGCGAAGGCGTTGCAGATGGTGGTGCAAGGAAGGGGCGCAATTCATTGCGCCCGTACGGCGAAGGCGTTGCAGATGGTACGCGCGCAATTCATTGCGCCCTGTTGGGTATGAGCAACAGTAACAAGGCGGCTCCTCCAGCATGACAAATATCATCATCATGTGACATACCTATTGTTCCGACTTTGGTGTCGTTGCTGTCGGTGACGGTGCCATCTTCGCTTACTGCGCCAAGCTTTTGTTCATCGTTGTCGGTGATGGTGCCGTCTTCATCCACGGTGCCCACTTTGCGTCCGTAGCCGTCGATGACAGTGCCATCTTCACCTACGTCGCCGACTTTGCGGCCATCGTTATTGCTGACTGTCCTGTATTGGTTTATCTGGCCGAGCTTGAGTTGGTTGTTGTCGTAGACGTTCATGGTTGTTGGCTCCTTATGGAAGGAATCTACGTACGCAGACCTTTCTGGTCGTAGGTCGTCTCTGGTATTGCCATATCTCGCTTGTAGTATAGCATAAACGTAACCATAAATGAGTATGGTGCTGAGATAGATGCCATAAGAGTTAATGGGCTTGAAAAGGAAAAAGAAAGATGAGAAGGATCGAATTTAGTGGATATACATGGATGGTCGCGGATAGTGGCGAGGAAAAGCGCGGTCCGGGACCAAATTACTTTTCTGATGAGGCAGAAAATGTGTGGGTAGATACACAGGGACAACTCCATCTGAAACTAACTCATCGGAATGATCACTGGTACTGTGCAGAGGTATCGCTTGAAAAGCCTCTTGGGTACGGCACCTACGATTTCTTTGTGATTGGGCGTATTGACCAGCTTGACCCTTATGTTGTTGTCGGCTTATTTCTTTATCGAGACGATACACATGAAATTGACATTGAATTTGCGCGATGGGGAAAGGCACAAGGAGAGAACTTGCAATATGTATTGCAACCAAGTGATGCACTTGGAAACTTATATCGAAGCGAAGCGAAACTCAAGGGAGATTACACCACACATCACATTGTTTGGGAACCGCAACGTGTTTCTTTCAGCAGTCTTCATGGTCATTATACAGGAGAACCACCTTCAAGCGACTATTTTATTGCACAGTGGACATTCGAAAGCGCGTATCATGCGCCAACTACAGAGCGTGTTCATATGAATCTATGGCTTGCCAACGGGCTACCGCCGGKGATAGAGGCAACTACAGAGATTGTTCTTTCGCAATTTGCCTTTCAGCAGAGATAGATTGAGAACGAGCGGCTAAATCGGCTTGAACTGCTCGAACGGTTGATGGCAATTGGTGCAATAGGCGATGGCGCGGCATGGCGTGGGGCCAAAGGCGTTTTCGAGGGTTGTTTGTTGGGAGCCGCAGTAGGGGCAGGTGAGTGGCTTACTCATGAGCATGGGCAGAGCGCGGCCACGCCCGATTTTGGGTGGAGGTGCAATGCCTACTCTATGCAGCTTGGCGCGGGCCTCTTCGCTGAGCATATCGCTTGTCCAGGGTTGTTGCATGGTGACATTGACTTGCACGTGTGATGCGAGTTGCAGCAAACGATTATGAATGCCTTGGCGTATTTGGGGCAGGGCAGGACAGCCGGAAAAGGTGGGAGTGATATCTATCTCAATGGTTGAGTTTGAGGTATCAATGTGGATGCGACGCACGATGCCCATATCGACGACGGAGATGGCTGGCAATTCGGGGTCTGGAACGTCCTTGAGGGCTTCCCAGACCTGTTTTTCGTTTAGTTCAGCTGTGAACGTTGTTTGTGACATGTGTTTTGTTCCTTTCCTTTGTGGGCGCCCGTCGTGGTGATGGTCCATTCCTCAGATGTTGACGATGCCGACGACGGGCGCCATGAATGAGGCCCCTACGACGCCCGCGTTCCGCTCCCATTTTAATTTTTCAAGAGCATAATTAGGTTCGTCCATGTTACCAACTGGCTTGCGGGTCTAGGCGATAGACCATTGTCATCTGCTCCCATAGTGCGGCAAAGTCTTGTGTGTGTTGCCCATGTCGCCCACCAAGGCGGGGGGCGATTGTTGGTTGATAGTGGAGAGCCTCAGCTGTAGAGTGCTCTTGCTGTATTATAGGAAAAGGTAGGCGCAAACGTTCAAAGATAGGGGCAATTGCGGCTAGCCATGTCTGTTGTAGTTGGGCGGAGGGTGTGGAGAGAATTCCTGCTTGCAGCAGCAGTTCTTCTCCTGGAAACTCCTCGAACATACCCAGTGCATCAGGCCAGAGGCTCTCTAATGCAGCTGCTAGACGTTGGCGTGCTTCGGGTGTGCTGTTGGCAAGTCGCTCCAGCCATGCGTGGAAATGCATCTGATGATAGACTTCTTCGCGTTGAATTTTGACGACATCTTGCGCTAATGGTAGATATGTCGAAGTTGCCAACACTTCTAAGCGTAGCTGATCGGCGGTATCGTAGAGAAATTGGCGGGCGATGGTGAAGGCCCAATCGCCACGTTGCCGCTCAACTAGTTGCATGTGACAGTAGTCGTGTGGCTTTCGTGCATAAGCAAGTTTGTCTGGTGACGTGCCCGTTAAGGCGGCAACTTCCTGATAGAAGAGACGGGCATGACCAATCTCATCTTGCGCAATGGAACTCATCGCTACATCTTCCTCTAGCATCGGGGCGACGCCTGTCCACTCTGAGTCCCAGTAGCCAAGTATGAACTCGTCGTCGGCCAAGGCAAGCAGGAAATCGGCAAGTGGCTGCTTGAGGTGTGCTGGGACGGCCTGTGGGCCTATAATCTCGTTCATGACTGCTTTTCTCCTTGCGCTTGCACACGCTGGCGAGCGACACGCAGTTTCTCGCGAATGTTGTATCCATCTAGACGACGATACGAGCGGTCTAGCGGCGGCTGCAAGAGGTCGGGATTCGTCAGCTCAAGGATGGCGCTGCGCAGACAGAGCCAGAGACGAATGTCGTTTTCTTCACCCAGTTGCGTCGCGGTTGTTGCGGCATCCTGAATACTTGTTGCTTCGATATCCCGTAGCCATATGAGTGGCTTCCCAGCCTGCTTCTGCACAAATATTGCGAAGGGTTGGTTCGTTGCTGCTCTTGCTTCATGGACAGGTGCCTGCTCTACTGGCGAGAGCAATGGCTGTAATTGGCCTGCTTGGTGGATTTCCCATATGCTGGCACGAGGGATAATCCAGAGTTTGGTGCTTTCTTGCCTACGCCCATAGTATTCCTTGGCGTAGTGAATGGCCAGTTCTCCGTCGGGGGCGCGTAAGTTGCCTCCGTGATGAGGATATGGGTCTTTCTGGTCTTGTTGAAAGACTTCAAAGACCTCGCCCTCATCATTATGCTTGACAGAAGGAGTTGTTGTTTGTTGTGCCTGGGTATTCGACATATGCTCGCTCCCTCGTTGCCTCAGTTGAGGTTCACTGCCTCGGCTATAGAGCGACGCCGCAGCATAAGGTTTCTCACCCACTCACCGTCTTCGTAGGTCATGCGGCGGAAACCGATGCGCTCGGCACTGGCTGGCCCTTGGTTACGGGCAATGGCGCGTAGATCGGCCCACTGTGGCTCACTATAGACCCATCGCCCTTTTTCCTGGTCATAGTGCAATGCGGAATCGGGGATGACCAAGCCAACTTCACGCAGTCGGGGCACCTGAGCATTCAGGAACTCCTGGCGCAGTTCTTCGTTCGTTTTCGATTTAATGTGCCACAAGGATATATCTTTGTCTTTTTCAGCAGAAGTATCGGGACCGTGAAAGACCATCAGTGTCGGCCACCAGCGATTGAGCGCTTCTTGTGCCATCTCACGCTGCTGGTCAGTACCGTTCATCATGGTGATGACGGTATCGCGCCCATGCATCATGTGAAACGACTCTTCCCAGCAAATCTTTTGCATCGTGCGTGCATAGGGAGCGTAACTGCTATCGCGTAGTGCATGTTGTGAGACAATGGCGGCTGCATCGACGAGCCAAGCGATCATACCAACATCAGCCCATGACTTGGTGTTGTAGTGGAACGTATTGTGGAATTTGCCTTTGCCAGCGATTAACTCGTCGATGCTAGCACTACGCGTTTTGCCCAGATCTTCGACCAAGCGATAGAGTAACTCAGCATGCCCGGCCTCATCTTGAATCTTGGCCGTGAGCGCGAGTTTGCGATGGATAGTAGGAGCACGCATAATCCAATCACGCTCTGGTAGAATGCCCATCAATTCGGAGTTGGCGTGCATTTCGATGAAGCGAATTAATGCTTGGCGGTATGCTTCTGGCATCCAGTCGGTTGCCTCGACTTTTCCCCCATTTTTAAGAAACTTCTGAAATTGCTCTACTCGTGCTTCGTCTTCTATTGCAATTGCCATGTGAGGCTCCTCTCGTGCTATGCCGGTTGCAAAAGTGTCGTAGGGGCCACATTCATGGCGCCCGTCGTCCACATGGTCAACGTCACCAACATGGTCAACGGCTACGATGGGCGCCATGAATGTGGCCCCTACGACGTAAATAATTTGAACGATTGGTAAAATTATAGCCGAAAACATAGAGAAAGTCAAGGCTTTACGATGTATTTTTGAACGAACGGTAGAAATTAACGTGTATTAAAGAGGAGGTGAGACGAGCAAACCATCCTCAACCATACCGGTAAACATAGTAGCAATTTGCTTGGAAGTATAGCGTCCAGATGGTTTGTACCACTGCGAGACCCAGTGGCACATGCCTAATAGGCCAAACATCACAATCTTGGGCTCGATATCGGGTCTGAATGTACCAGTTGAGAGACCTTCTGCAAGAATTTGTTCAAAGTAATGTTCGTAATCTTTCTTGCGCAAGGTGATTTCTTTAGCAAACGGGCCTGTTAGATGGGGTTGCTCACGATAGAAAACGGTGATAGCTGGTGATCGGTCTGCTGATACCTCGATATGGTGCTCTATGGCGCGATGTAATTTCTCGACGGGGGCAAGATTTGATTCTACAATACGGCGTAGTGGTTCTTCAGCGACATTTAGGACGCTCAAATAGATGAGGCGCAGAATCTCTTCTTTATTTTTGACATGGTAGTAGAGAGCACCTTTGGTGACACCAAGCACATTAGCAATATCTTCAAGGCTCGTTGAACCAAAGCCACGCTCGGCAAAAAGGCCAGCGGCAACTGCGACAATGGCCTTTTGCGTCAGGCGCACACGCTTCTCTTTGTTTCCACGGCTTGCCTGATGGGTACCATTTGTACTCTCCTGCTTCTTTCTGAGTACCTGCGTTGTTTCTGATGGTTGATTCATAGCCTTTTTTCCTTTTTTCGCGTATTATTAGTAGTATGGTAGAGACAAACGAGTGGTTTGTCAATGGGACTTATTCGTCGTACGCTACCAATGTTCATACGATGGGGTGCGTCGTAGGGGCCACATTTATGGCGTCCTTCGTCCACATGGTCAATGTCATGGACATGGTGTATCGCCACGACGGGCGCCATAAATGTGGCCCCTACGACATTCAAGTTTCATATCTTTCTATCTCTATCTATTTTACCACCAAGGTAAAAATGATGGGTAGAGCTCTGGCTTTTCAACATACATGCTATATTTTATACCGAATGTTCAAATTTAAGACAATCTTAGGAGGACATTTATGAGCGACATTCGTGCAGAATGGATAGCCATGCTACAACGGTATCAGCTTTCGCCTGACCATGCGGATAGCGAACAGTTTTGGTGTACACACCTGGATACTGCTCCGAGGGAGGAGCTACGGGCGATTCAGAGTGAGAAACTGCGCGTAGTGGTTCACTATGCCTACTCGTGTATTCCGTTTTATCGACGCAAGTTTGACTCGATTGGCTTGCAGCCGGGCGATATCCGCTCGCTTGATGATCTCGCGCTGCTTCCTGTCACGACCAAGCAAGAGATGGCAGAAGACTTGGCGCAACACAGCCCATGGGGCACGTATACAGCACTCGACGATGAACTGTGGACAAAGTATGGCTGGCAAATCTTTGCTAGCTCTGGCACGACGGCGCAACCACGTGTCTTCCGCTATAGCCAATTTGATCGGAAGATATGGGCGTGGGCTGATGCTCGTGCGATGTGGGCTATGGGTTTCCGCCCTGGTCGTGATAGTGCCTTGATCGCTTTTGGCTATGGGCCACACGTCTGGCTGTGGGGTGTGCATTACGCGCTCAACCTGATGGGGATTCCCATCGTGACGGCTGGTGGTCTGGATACAGGGGCACGCGCCCGTTTCATCGACCGCTACAAACCAACTATTTTGGCTTGCACTCCTTCTTATGCGCTCTACCTTGCCAGTGTGATGCGTGAGTTGGGTCTTAATCCGGCAGCTAGTTCGCTTCGCTACCTATTTTGTGCTGGTGAGCCGGGTTTTAGTATTCCTGCAACGCGGCGACGCTTAGAAGAGACATGGCATGCAGAACTTCACGAATTCTATGGTTGTACCGAGGCGGCTCCAGCAGCAGGTGGCTATACGTGTGCTGCTGTTGCGGGGCAGAAAGAAGGCGTCGTGAGCACGCACCTGATGGAGGATGTGCAAATCTGGGAGGTTGTGGGGGACGATATGCGTGCTTTGCCTGATGGGAAGAAGGGGTTGACCGTTGTCACAAACCTCTGTTCCGAGGCATCGCCGCAACTGCGTTTTCTGGTTGGAGATTACACGATTCTGACGCATGAGCCGTGTGCATGTGGGCGGACTCATGCCCGTGCGGTAGGTGGCATGGCTGGTAGGGCCGATGATATGCTCAACGTGCGTGGCGTTACGTTGTTCCCTTCCAGCATTGAAGATGTGGTGCGACGCATCCCCGTGTTAGGCGCCGAATTTGCCATCGTCCTCACGACAGAGCGCGAACTGGATGTGCTGACGGTGCAAGTGGAGGCCCTCCCCGACGTTGCCAGTGAGCGCTATAGCGAGATTGCAGCCACAGTGGAGCGCGAGATCCGCTCACAATGCGAGTTGCGACCAGTTGTCGAAGTGCTGGCGCCAGGGACGCTCCCACCAACACAATTCAAAGCCAAACGCGTGCGCGATTTGCGCTAGTAGAATGGAGATAAAACAATGAAACGTAGTACTGAGAGAATTCTGACAACGCATGCCGGAAGTCTGCCGCGGCCAGAGAACCTGTTGCAACTCATGCTCGCTAAGGAGAAGGGCGAGTCGGTCGATAGCGCCCTTTTAGCTGACACTATTCGTAACACAGTGACTGACGTTGTGAAGCATCAGAATGCTGTAGGCGTGGATGTCGTTTCTGATGGGGAGATGAGCAAGATCGGTTTTGCCAATTATGTCAAGGACCGCCTCACAGGGTTTGATGGCGAATCAAATCCCACTGTGGCGCAAGATGTTCTTGACCATCCAGATATGCGGGTGCGTATGTTTCGTCGCAATGAGGGGAGCGAGAGCCGCTATTTTACACCGTCCTGCACTGGCCCCATCACCTTGCGTGACCGGGAAGCGGTACATCACGATATCGCAAACTTGAGGGCTGCTATGCTAGAGAGCCAAGCTACTGAAGCTTTCGTGCCAGCTGCATCACCTGGTACTATCGCTCAAGTGATGCAGAACAAGTATTATCCCACTCAAGAGGCATATCTCTATGCATTGGCAGATGCTATGCGCTACGAGTATCAAGCCATCGTAGCGGCGGGTTTCCTGTTGCAGTTGGATTGTCCAGACTTGGCGATGCAGCGGCATACGCGCTTTGCCAATGCCAGCATCGATGAATTTCGTAAGCAGGTAGAGCAAAACATTGAGGCACTCAACTATGCCCTCACTGGCATCTCACCTGAGCAGGTACGTATCCACGTCTGTTGGGGTAACTACCCTGGTCCGCACCATCGGGATGTGCCACTCAAGGACATTCTTGATCTGCTGCTCAAGATACACGGCAACGCTTTCTCTATAGAGGCTGCTAATCCACGCCATGAGCACGAGTGGAACGTGTTTCAGCAGGTATGTCTACCGGAGGGCAAACTACTCATCCCAGGCTTTATCGACACGTGCTCCACGTATATTGAGCACCCAGAAGTCGTTGCTCAGCGAATCGTACGTTTTGCCCAGGTCGTAGGTCGGGAGAATGTCATTGCAGGCACAGATTGTGGCTTTGGAACCTTCGTGGGAGCGAGTGCTGTGGCACCTAGTGTGGCTTGGGATAAAATGCAATCGCTGGCAGAGGGTGCGCGACTCGCCTCAGAGAAACTTTGGTAGGGGCGCAATTCATTGCGCCCGTCGTGACTGTTGACTATGTCGCTCACGTCAACAATGGTCACGACGGACGCTGAAGCTGGTCCCTACGACCTGTTGACAGACATTTGGTTTGCTCCTATGATACAGTAAAGCAATCACAACAAAGGGTGCAGGCGCGATGAAGGAATTGGAAACACGTCGAGGTTCTAGAAAAAAAAGAGACAAACAGGAGAATGGGAAGCGTATACGCTTAACCCAGCAGGAGATTGTGACGAAGGCTACCGAACTGTTTGCTCAAAGAGGCTTCGGAGCTACGAGCTTAGATGATATTGCCCAAGCATTAGGGGTTACGCAAGGAGCACTCTACTATCATATCAAAAATAAAGAAGAGATTCTGCGCCTCATCTATCTTACCGTCTTGAGCGTGAGTGAAGAGCCGCTGCGTCGTATCACGGAGTCTGATATCGTGCCTCCTCAGAAATTACGTAAAGCGATAGAGCATCATGTGGCCGTAGCTGCTGACCGATCACCTGCGATGACGGTCTTTTATCGTGAACGGCATCATCTATCAGGTCCATTCGCAAAAGAAATTACGCTGCGTCAGAAAGCATATGAAGGCTACTTCGAGCGCATCATTCAGGATGGTCAGACCAATGGAGCGTTTTCCGCTCGTGTTGATCCAAAGATAGGCACTTTTGGTTTACTTGGTATGTGTAACTGGCTGTCGCAATGGTATAAAACAGGTGGTCAGTACACGCCTCAACAGATTGCCGACATGTTCGCGTATATGATTGAACATGGTTTGGTACTGCCGACCCCATCTGCTTCTCTGTGAGACTTCCTGAGGTCATCGGCTCACTGGCCTGAGCTATTTTGACTTTTACATGAATGTCTGTTATACTAAAACTAGGGTATTTTAAGATTAAGAAGAGCTATTGTATATCATCACTACCAGTCTTCTACACAGAATCACGACCTCAATGGAGATGACGTGTCTGTTCAAGGGGCAAGCTTGCAGAAGGATATGTACCTTCTGACATTCTTGCTGTCCTTGTGCCTGGTTTTAACCGCATGACAGCGTCATTCTCAATAAAGGACTCTCTATGAAAATCGCTCATATCGCCCCGCCATGGCTTGCCCTTCCCCCTAAGAACTATGGTGGAACAGAGATTGTGTTGTACAATCTCGTTGAGGAACAAGTGGCACAAGGACACGATGTGACATTGTTCGCCCCTGGTGATGCCAGAACATCAGCGCGACTCATTTCGTTTTTTCCGCGTTCGCTCATTGCCACTGGTGTTCCTTGGCAAGGGCATCTCAAGGCGTATTACCATCTCACGAAATCCATAGAATACATCAAACACCATGATTTTGATATCGTGCATACTCATCTGTCTTCTAGCGCAGATATGTACCTTTTCCCTCTCATGGCTCAACTGGTAACGCCTCATGTGATGACCTTGCACAGTCACTTTCCCTTTGATCGTGTGCAATCATGGGCCGGTGATGCTGACGATTACTATATGGAATGGGCAACATCTGTGCCGATGGTCGTCATCAGTGAACAGGCTCGTACTCAGGCAATGCCCTCCCTCAACATTGTAGGTGTAGTACATCATGGCTTGCCGTTGGCACACTTTCAGCCGACGGTGAAGCACCCTGAGCGGTTCTTTATATGGTTAGGCCGTTTTGTTCCTGAAAAAGGTCCCCATCTCGCTATTGAGGCCGCTAAAAAAGCTGGCGTGTCGCTGGTACTTGCTGGTACCGTTGATCAACATGTTCAGGAGTCGATCACCTACTTTGAACGGGAAATCAAACCACGTATCGACAATCAGCAGATCAAGTATGTTGGTCCGGTGGATATGGAGCAGAAGATAGATCTGCTGAGCCGTGCCCGTGGTCTCCTCAATCCAATCCAATGGGAAGAGCCATTTGGCATGGTGATGATCGAGGCAATGGCGTTGGGATGTCCAGTCATCGCCTTTGATAGGGGAGCGGCACCAGAAATTATAACCCATCGAAGAAGCGGCTTTCTGGTTGAGGGTGTGAATGAAATGGCCCAATGTATTGGGAGAATCGACGAACTTGATCGGGTGGCCGTTCGTGCTCATGTCGAGCGAGATTTCACAGTTCGTGCTATGGCTGAGAAGTACATCAAGGTGTACCAGAAGATCATCGCGTCTTCGCTTAGTACAGTTGCTTCGGGCCGTCGTTCCTACACAGAGCTATCTGTATTGACGCCTCTGTCTCTCAGACACGGGAAAACAGACGCGTCTCCTCTCGTGCCGTATCAGGCGCCTCACCCCGCCAAGAAAATGGTAGAGGTGGGTGTAAGAGTGCAGAAAGCTTTCGATTTACCCACCTCCCTCTAAGAGAGGAAGAGCGAGTATATCCATCCGTTTTAGGAGGTGCAAGCCTCAAAAATGCCGACTGTGCCTCTGTAGCATAGCTACAGAGGCACAGTCGGCATTTTTGAGAACGAAAACTACTGTGCGGAGAATGCGGCTTTGCGCTTCTCGGAGTAAGCGGCGATGCCTTCTTTTGCATCGGCGCTCTGGAAGCAGAGTTGCTGTAGCTCACGTTCGATAGCCAGGGACTCGGAGAAGGCCACTTCGGCGCCCGATTGTACGGCACGCTTGATACGTCCAACCGTCTTCGATGCTTTGTTGGGTGGGCAGAAGCTACGGGCATAGTCCATCACACGCTCCCAATAGCCCTCTGACTCATAGATGTAGTTGATAAGCCCTAATTCCCGTGCCTGTTCAAAGCTGAGCAGCTTGCCTTCGATCATCAGTTCAATGGCCTTGTTTTTTGGTAGTGCGCGTGCCATACGTTGTGTGCCGCCGGTGCCTGGAAGTACTCCAAGCGTGATCTCTGGTAACCCGACCTTGCCAGCGTTTTGACGCGCAATGCGAATGTCACAAGCGAGGGCAATTTCTAGACCACCGCCGACCGTGTGGCCATTGAGCGCGGCGATGACGAGTTTCGGCGTCTGCTCTAGGCGCATCAACGTTTCGTTGGCATGTAGGCAGAAATAGTACTTGTAGGTCGGGGTGACAGCATTGAGCATGCTGATCTCTGCACCAGCTGAGAAGAACTTTTCGCCAGCACCGCGTAGCAGTAGGACATGCACATTCTCATCGAAGCGTGCCTGCAAAATGGCCGCGTCCAACTGGCTCATCATTTCATAGCTATAGGTGTTGGCGGGTGGATTGGTGAATTCGATGACGGCGACGCCATCCTGGACAGTATAGTTGACCAATGTTCGTTCTGTTGTTGTCGTCATGACTGACTTTCCTTTCGGTGCTAAAGACATTTTAAAATTAAACCAAGCGAATGTCGTAGGGGCCCCATTCATGGCGCCCGTCGTGGCGATCCATCATGTCGGCGGCGTTGACCATGTGGACGGTGGGCGCGATCAATCAGGCCCCTACGACATTCGTCTCCCTTCGGCATTCCACCTTGACCATGGGAGGGCTTCTGTTGCTTCCCAGCGCTTTGTGGTGGCGTTGAAGGAAGTTGGAACGTCTATCTCCAGGTTGCTCAGGGTGGGCATTACTTTTTGTAGGTAACGGTTACGCAGTTCGTCGGGTTGTGCATCGATGATTCCTTCATTATATAAGGTTTGCATTGTGGAGTCAGCGGGTGGGCCAAACCAGCAGAGTGTTTCATTCCAGATGTGATGGAGGGATATTTCTAGCGCTGCTCGTACCGCACCTCCCGCTTTTGCTAGGCGGCGTACCCAGCCCTCAGCATGAAGGGCGTGGATACGCTCTTCTTGTACGATTTTACGGGCGCGTTGGCGTAGTGGTTCATAGCTTGAGTTTTGAGCTGCCTTAAAGAAGGTGGTAAAGGCGCTATCGATAAGAAAGTTGGTTGCCACAAAGTCTGACCAACCAGCGAAATCTGTGTCAAGAGCGGCAAGATGATAGTGCAAGGTACGTGTCATTGGCTCAATCTGACTGGGGTCTGCTTCTGCCTGCGTGAAGTCTTCAAGCAGAGGATAGAGCGTGCGTGCATGACCTAGCTCATCCTGGGTCATCGCAGCGGCGGCGACGGCAGCTTCTAGCGCTGGGGCACCGTTACACCAGAAGGCGTAGCGTCGCCCAATCGCTTGCTTGTTATCTGCAAGCGATGACAGCATGGCAAAGAGTGCCGCGTGATCTATACGTGTATTGATGTTCGTCATAGGATTTCCTTCGTCGCGTTAGGTTTCAAGTACCGTGACGATACTGTTACGCGGTACAAGAATCATTTCTACCCAACTGAACTCGTCGTAGATGCTGCGGGCGTAGACCTTTGCCAGTTCGACGTCATCTGCCATGACGTTGCCGATTTCGTGTAATGGTTCTTCGTATTTACGGCGTGCATAGACATGCCAAACTTGGCTTTCGTTCAGGGCTTCGCGCCGTGTTGGTGTGTTTCCTGCTGTTGTCGTGCTATTCATGCGGAAACCCCCCAGGTACGCATCACATCAATACCTTCCTCACTGAGCCGTGCCTTGGTCCAGATTGGCTCCCACACAACTTCGATATGAACTTCGCGGACACCCGCTTCTTGTAGTAAACGGGTACGAATATCATCCAGAATAAAGTCTACTGCTGGACAACCCATAGCGGTCAGGGTGAGCTTGAGATCGACGGTACCATTGTGTTGGGTGAGGGCAACAATCAGGCCCATGTCTACAACGCTGATGGGTAGTTCTGGGTCCATCACATCGCGTAAGGCATCCCAGAGCGCAGGACATGACGGGTCGTCGGGTGATAACGTTTGCAATGATGGATATGTAGCTGTCATGCGTCCTGCTCCAGAAGTTTCAACATCTCGCGCTTGCCGCGCTGAATCATGCCGACAAAGGCTTCGTTTTTGGGTCCGCGTGCCTTCCAACGTTTCATCACATCATCCCATGTACAGGAGCCATCTTCCAGGAGCCACTGTTTTTTCTGCGCATCGAAATGCGCGGGGAAGGCGCAATCGAGGACATATTTTTTCTGCTCTTCGTCGTAGTGGGCGGGCACCTTCAATTGGAGTTCGTTGCAGAGCGGCACGGCGGTAGACATCCAGTGTTGTCGTAGTTCGTCATTACTCATACCCTTAAAGCCATAGTTGAGCTGTTCGCCATGTTTTTTCATACTGTCGGGTAGCCCAAACCACTCGACGGTCAGTAGGAACATCCAATCTACTGCACGCTGCAAGTCTTCGTGTCCGCTTTGGTCTTTGTTGAGCTTGCGCATTCCCTGCTCGCCATGGCGCAGATGGAAGGTCTCTTCTTTATCGACTTTGACGAGGGCACGCTTCCATGGGCCAAAAGTGGTGCTTTGATAGACATCGCCTAGCAGTGTGTAGCCAGCGCGGTCGTAGAAGGCATTGGCGACGATTAGCTCCACCCAACTATCCAGGGGCACATCGAAGGCGTATGGATATTTGAAGTGGCGCGGTTCGCGCTCGAAAATTAACTGCTCGGTGTCAACACCTAAATCGCGTAACAAACGATAGGCAATATGGGCATGTCCAAGCTCATCCTGGATGATCGAGACTGCTGAGCCAAAGGCGTTCAAAGAAGGAGCATGAACGGCTGCATGATAGTATGCAGGCCCGCTAATCAGTTCTGTATCGGCAGAAACGGTCAAAATACGCTTGATGCCTTCCAAGTACACTGGACTCATATGCTCAAGAGACTCGACAAGCTGTTGTTTGCGGAGACGGTCCAAGACTGCCTCTTCACTCTGTAAAACGGGAGCTACCATACATGTGCCTCCTATGAGGATTATTTACGACCTGCTCAGCAAAAGTGCGATCTATACCCGTCTGTGCATTGTATCACAGATCAACGTGACGCTTACAGATTTTCTCGCTAGAAAATACTTTTTGAATGCTTGACAGAATAATACATGATAAAAAATGAAAAGTCAAGGCTTGTTTAGTAACGTTTTTGGTCAAATGACCAAAAATATCCTAAAACAAGCTTTGACTTTTCCTTCTGCTTGTTATGTTCTTTCCGGTTCTATGCGAGTGATACCATCTATTTTGTCAAAATCTTTGTCCCAACTGTAAATTGTGAATATCTCTTCGGATATCATGTAAGATGCATTATAAGCATCAGCGAAGGAAATATTTTTGCTTACATAGAGGTCAAATGCTCGTGCGTAAACGTTTTTTCCTTGAAGGTGAAGACCTCTTAGAGAGATAAGAGGCCAAATGAGATCTCTTATTTGTGTTCTTGGCACTTTGTAGAAACTTTGTAGGGTAAAGATTGTTTCAAAAATAACAAGTGGGGAGGTAATAACTTTTTCCTCCCCTTGCTCAACTCTCATAAAAAGGTCTAAAGCTTTTTGAGCCTTGTCTTCATCGTCTCCAACAAAGTAACGTAGTAAGATGTTGGTATCCAAGAAATGCACTGACATAGTTTTTCCTATACCTCAGAAACAACTTCCTCGGCAACCCCTTTCTCGAATGCTTCTCGTATTGTTTTATCATCCTCAATCGTTGCTCTAGATTTGACAGCTTTGTATCCTGCCAACAATTTTGAGGTTGCTCTTGTAATCTTGACGACATCTCCTTCTACCTCAAAGCGCACTTTATCTCTTGGATGTAAGCCTATGAGCCGACGAATCTCTAGCGGAATAGTCACCTGACCTTTTTCCGTAAGGGTAGTTTCAAATTCTTGCATAGTAATACCTCCATTATAATAGGGTTACCATTTCCTCGGTAATACTATTATAACGGAGGTATTACTAACTTGTCAAGTAATACCTATTTATTTGTTGCTACCTATTAGCTGTTCATTGTTATTGCACTTTAGATTGATTATTATGGAACCAACTTACCGTCATGAAGACGCTATACCTTTCCCGTATCCCAATATTTTTACGCGTGTACACCCAGCATCTCCTGATACACCTCATACGTCTGGCGTGCGATCTGCTCCTGCGTGTAGTTGTCGAGGACGCGCTGTCGTCCGCGCTTGACTAGGTCTGCGTAGAGTGTGGGGTCGTCAAGTAGGCGTTGAATGCAGGCGCTCAATGCCTGGGCGTCGCCTTCTTTGAAGACGAGTCCTGCATCATCGATGACATAGGGGATTTCGCCGGAGCTGGAGCCGATGACGGGTGTTTCACAGGACATGGCTTCGGGCAGGACGCGCCCGAATTGTTCCATCCAGTTTGAGCGTGTGAGCGAGGGTAGCACGAGTGCGTTCATTTGTTCCATCTCGCGTGGCACTTCGTAGGTGGGGACACTGCCTTTGAAGATCACTCTAGCGGTGACACCTAAGCGTGCGGCCTGTTCTTCTAACGCAGTTTTCATTGGTCCATTGCCAATGAAGACAGCTTTACAGTTGTCTGGTAGGTATGTAAGGGCTTCGACCATCAAGGGGAGCCCTTTTTCTTCTTTGAGGCGGCCAATGAAGCCAAAGGTGAACGGGTCATTGGTTGTATGCGGTGGACGCATTGTACTACGCTTATAAATATCGGTATCGAAACCGAATTGTGGAATGATGGAGATGGGACCCGTATAGCCTTTGCGCCGCAAGACTTTTTCAGCTTCTCGATTGCCAGCAAGGGCCGCTGTAGCGTGTTTGTAGTTATACAATTCCATCTGACGAAACGGTGGTGGATAGGGGCGATACAGATTTTGCCATGTAAAGAAGAGCGCACGTGCTTTGTGCTGTTGGGCGAGGCGCATGGCCTGGAACGTGGCAAAATTGTATGGCTCTTCATCGATATGCATGACCTGTGGTCGCATCTCACGCACAATCTTTCCTAGTTGTGGATAGTGGTGCAGATGGAAGTTGCCATTGAGGTTCATGGGCGTAACGATCATCCTATAGCCATTCGTGTAGAGGCGCTCAAGCACCTGTTTGCCGCCATCGTCACGCTGCCAATATGCAGGTGTGACCAACGTCAATTCAACATCAGGACATTTTGCTAGTTCTTCTAATTTGCGTTGTGAAGTCCCTGCGACGAGGGCCTTTGAGATCATCAGTACGCGCATGCTGTTTATTTCTTCCTCATATTGTAGGTCTCTTCATAGACGGCGAGCGTTTCTTGGGCGGTTTTGCGCCAGCTAAACTGTGCGGCACGCTGAAGCGAACGTGCTTGTAGTTCAGCACGAAGTGTGTTGCCGGTCAAGACACGATACATCGCTTCTATTAAGGCTTTTGTATCCTCTGGATCAATACTGATGGCAGCGTCTCCCACAACCTCTGGTAGCGAGGTACGATTGGAGCACACAACGGGTGTTCCACAACTCATTGCTTCGAGTGGTGTCAAGCCGAACCCTTCGTAGAGCGAAGGGAAGACGAACACACTGGCGCCGCTATAGATGGCTGCTTTGTCTTCTTCATCGATAAAGCGATAGATGATCTGCCCTGTCATGCCGAGATCGGCGGCAACAGGACGTGGATCGGGAAAGAGCGGTCCACTCCTCTGATCAGGGTTGCCTGCCACCAGCAATTGTAACTTGGGATCGCCGATTTGTCGATAGAGATGCGCGAAGGCACGCACCAGTTGTGGTACATTTTTCCTCTGATCTAAGCCACCCAGGTAAAAGATATAGCGCTCGTTGAGTCCATATTTTTTACGCGCCGCTGCCAGAACCTGGATGTCAGTGATGGGATGATACTCATCGCCCGCTGCCTCATAGATGACACGAATACGCTCTTCGGGAAGCTTCAAGGCATCTATGATATCCTTTTTGGCATGTTGTGAGACGGTGATAATCATTGCTGCCATGTGTGCGGCGCGTGAGACAAGCTGTATATATGCCTTGACTTTAGCTCCTGATTGATAGAGTGGCAGGCGCATAGGAATTACATCATGGATGGTGACAATGGTTGGTGTGCGCGGCAATAACGGCGGTGCGAAATAGGGTATGTGGAAGATGTCCACGCCTGCTGCATGGGCCGCCGCTGGACCTATTACCTGTTCCCATATCACTTTTTCAACATTTTCGTTGCTTGCCGCAAAGCCAGGAACAGGTTTTACCTGATAGGGAAATGGCGTGTTTGGCCCATTTTCTTGTGCGACAGGTTGCGCTCCAAGTAGAATATAGTCATTTTTTTTGTCTATTTCAGAAAGTGCCGTGAGAAGGTGGCTCATATATTGCCCACTTCCCGTGGCGGGGTCTTGAAAGAAGAGTGCATTAATACCAATTTTCATTATATTGCCTCGGTGGAAAAATCTTTCTCACCATTGTACAGTCTTTGGTAGATAGAAAGCATCTTTTGCGCGGATGTAGCCCATGTGTACTGTTTGACCTGTTCGTAGCCCTTCTGTCGTAGCTCCTCTTGTAGCTGCTTGCTCCCAATCACCCGCGCAATTGCGTCTGCCATCTCATCAATGTTATGCGGGTCAATCAAGATGGCGGCATCTCCAGCTACTTCTGGCAATGATGAGACATTCGAGGTGATGACGGGTGCGCCACAGGCCATTGCCTCTATGGGAGGTATGCCGAAACCTTCAAAAAAGGATGGGAAAGCAAACGCATCAGCCATGCTATAAAGCGTTACTAGTTCGTGATCGGTCACACGTCCTAAAAAACGGACTTTTTGCTCTAATTTGAGGTCCGCAACCAGTTGTTGTGTTTCTTCGTATAGCCACCCTTTGCCGCCTGCGATAGCGAGCATCGCAGGGCCGTTCTTTTGCTGCTGTGCTTTATGAAATGCTTTGATGAGACCTATGTGATTCTTGCGTGGCTCTAGTGTACCGACGCCCAGCACGAGGGGGTGTTTCAGCGCAAATTTGTTGCGCGTGGCGCCAAGCAAGACGGGGTCGGTGATACGCCGAAAATAGGCTTCGACACCGCAGGGAATGACGATCAGTTTCTCGCGTGGCGTTTTGAAATGTTCGATGAGCGTGCGACTGACCTCGTGAGAGATAGTAGCGACAACATCAGCGGCTGCGACTGATTGGGGAACCACTTTTTTGAGATAAGCAGCTAGAGACGGAACGGCGTACTCTGGATGCTCCAAGAAGGCGAGATCATACACGGTCACGACCTTGCGCGTTTTGCCGCCAAGCGGTGGCAGCACGAAATCCAGGCCGTGATAGATATCAGCTGGCCCTGTCAAGAGCTGTGGAGGCGGCAACGCGAGCCGCCAGCGATACCAGAGTACATTCAGATAACGATCTGGTACGAGTACACTGCTCCCCTTAGCATTCTTTGCAGAGGGGAAAGGATACTCCTGGGTGGGCCGTCCACTGGTCAGGAAAGTGTACTGGTTGCTGCTATCCTGTTCAAGCATGGCTGCAACGAGCTTACGAGCGTAGACGCCAATACCCGCTTTTTGACGAATACCGGCGGTATAATCAAGCGCAATACGCATAAGAATTACCTTTATTTAGTGCGTGGTATAGTTCACTGCCCTGAAAGTTTTCCGGCTCCGAAGAGCCCCATTTGCTCACCACCGAGCAGGTGAAAGTGCAAGTGAAAAACGGTCTGTCCTGAGTCTGGTCCAACGTTGGTGACGACACGATAGCCACTCTGATCAATACCCTGTTCTTGGGCAATCTTTAACGCGACTGCATAAATATGGGCAAGGAGTGGACCATCTTCATGGCTTATTTCAGCCATTGAAACGATATGGTCGCGTGGAATGATGAGGGTATGTTGTTTTGCCTGTGGATGAATATCGCGGAAGGCGAACACTTGCTCATCCTGATACACAACGGTACTAGGTATCTGACCTGCTGCTATCTTACAAAAGAGACAATTCTCTACTGTTCTCATGTGTGATCTCCTGAAAGTGCTTTTCTCCAAATTAGCGACATTTATTGTAACACACTGAGGTGCGTTACGCAGCAAAATAGGTAGTATAGGGTGGTCGGTCCGTGTGAGCCAAGAACATGCGAAAAGTGAGATGAAGGTCTCAGAGAAAACACGTTTATGATGCAAGGGATATAATAAGCAATATCTCGCTGTTCTTTGTGTAATGCAGGTAGGAGGTCTTTATGGACGCAGCCCTCTCTGATGTGGTGGTTATCGATCTTTCGCGTGTCTTCGCCGGTCCTTATTGCACGATGATGTTAGGTGATCTTGGGGCAACCGTCATTAAGGTTGAGCACCCCGGCAAGGGTGATGACACGCGACAATATGGCCCGCCCTATATTGGGGGAGAGAGTGCTTACTATCTGGGGTTGAACCGTAACAAGTATAGTATCACGCTTGACTTTAACGCTCCCGAAGATAAACAGCGTCTGTTAGGGCTGATCAAAACTGCGGCTGTGCTAGTTGAGAACTTCCGCCCTGGTGCGTTGGCACGGCAAGGCTTGGGCTACGAAGATTTGCGTATACTCAATCCTGGTCTGATTTATTGCTCTATTAGTGGCTATGGACATAGTGGCCCCTATGTTTCGCGTCCGGGTTACGACTTTGTGGCACAGGCTGAGTCAGGCATTATGGCGGTGACAGGTGAGGCAGAGGGCGAGCCACAGCGTGTCGGTTCGCCGATTGGCGATCAGGCGGCAGGTATGTATGCAAGTATGGCGATTCTCGCTGCTCTGCGTGTGCGCGACCGAACGGGCAAGGGACAACATATCGATATCTCGTTGGTAGAAGCTGCTATTTCTCTGTTAGGCAATGTGGCTTCAAATCATCTGATTTCGGGAGAAGAGGCGAAACGCTACGGCAATGCGCATCCCAATATTGTGCCGTATCAAGCATTTAAGACGCGGGACAGTTATATAGTGGTGGCCTGTGGTAATGATCGCATCTATCAAGCATTGTGCCACCTCTTAGAGCGCGATGACTTGGCAACGGATCTCCGTTTCACGACGAATCCGCAACGGTTACGCCACCGTGAGAAGCTCATTCCACAACTACAAGAGCAATTTCTCGCACACAATAGCGCCGATTGGTTAGCGACTTTGCGTGGAGCGGGTATTCCCTGTGGTCCCATCAACACTGTGAGTCAGGTCTTTCAAGACCCGCAGATTCAGGCCAGGGGACTTGTTTGGGAATGTGAACATCCCACGGCTAGCACAATCAAGCTCTCTGGCTCGCCCATGTGCCTTTCGGAGACGCCGACACGATTGTATAAGGCACCGCCTTTATTGGGTGAAGACAATGGGAAGATTGGATAAGATGGTCAACTTGTGTGACCTCGTTTACAGGTGGGTTTTGTTTGGAACTAAAAGAATATGCAGGGTGTCAGTGCTGCGGCACTGACACCCTGCATATTCTTTTAGTTCTATTTACCAATACAGGAGTTAAGAAAACATAACCACTTCTGTACATATTCCACCAATTCGCAACGGAAGAGCACGTCTTTTTGTATATATATCTTCACTATCATAGCGTTGGCTTACTATGTAACACTATCTCACTATTCGTGTCGCTACCGTTTTTTCCAAAAGGATGTGAAGTATGTTCAAACATCTACTCAGGCGGCCACTGTGGTTCCTTATTCCAGGAATAGTGCTCCTAGCACTCATTTCCTCATTGCTTCTGGTTCACCCTGGCATTGGGGTTCATGCCAGTGGTGGTGGCCCAGGCGGTGGTTCTCCCACCCTCTCTATTCAGCCTAATCCAGCTAGCCCCGGCGCAACTATCAATGTGACTGGCTTTAACTATCCCGTCAATGCTGTTGTGAAAGTGTACTTTCAGACCAAGGCGAATGGCATTGTTTCAGCTGTGACTGATTACGGCGGTTTCTTCAACGTCAATCTAACTCTTCCCAAAACGTATGTAAAAGGCGCTAGGTATTATGTACATGCCGATAGCACCGCGTATAGCGCGGCCGTTCTCTTTACCTTCATCAAGCCGTCCATTTCAGTGAATGGTAACTACTATTATGGTTCAGTAACCTATGGTGCCCTTGCGAACCTAAATGGTTCTGGTTTTGCAGCAAATGAGGCGGTGAAACTTGTGCTCGACCATGGCACGGCAGGACAGACCAAGCTTACGACGCTAGCAACGGATAATTTTGGCTACTTAAACGCTAGCCTGCTATTGCCCAGTATTCCAGCTGGCGAGAAGGTTAGTCTTATTGCTACAGGTGCTATTAGTGACTTGGTCGTCTCTGTTCCTCTGAACGAAAGCCCTGGCATCTACGATTCACCAACTTATGGCCCCATTGGTACAACAGTACAGATGACAGGGGGTGCCTTTGGCAGCTTTGAGAACGTGAAAATCTCCTTCCAAGGTGCAGTGGTTGGTGTAACAAAGACAGATGGCAAAGGTGCTTTCACCTTCCAGTTCCAGGTACCGACCACTGCTAACTTGACGAATTACTACAATAACCTGCAAGCAGTGGGTACCAAAAGTGGTGTTGCGGTCACCACCTCATTTCAGGTGACTCCCAGTGTGAGCATTACTCCTGATCGTGGTGTGGCCGGAACCTTGATAATAGTCAATGGTGCGCACTTCTCACCCAATGGCTACATTTATATCAGTATTTATAGCACCATTTCTGGTGGCTCTGGTGGTAGTAATGGCGGTGGATATTCGCTTGGCTATACCACAGGGAACGCGAAGGGTGCTATTCACACATCCTTTAGTGTCCCTGCTGGCTTAACCCCTGGAACGAGTTACTTCATCTCATTTATTGATGAAGGATCTGGCGCCAACGTCCAGGTCAAGTTCCACGCGGAGTGAAATAGAGGAAACACAAAACAAAACAGCAAGCAAACGACGTTTGCTTGCTGTTTTGTTTTGTGTTTCCTCTATTTCACTCCGCGTGATGCGTGCATTTCGGACTTCTGTAAGATATAATAAGAATATTACATGATAGTCTTATATTACCCACTCATGTGTATACTATGTGTGGGATTTCATATGTCGCAGGCTCAGAAAGCAGGTAGTGATCATGAAGAGAGCGCCGGTTCGCATGCACTGGCTACAAAATAACAATGATAGGCAGTCATCACGCCCTGGTCCGGCTGGTCGTCCAGGCGATCCAACGGCACCGCGTAAACCATCAACGATCAACCGCTGGCTCTTACTGATTGTTGGCGTGTTACTTGTAGTATACATCTATAACTACTTCAGCAACGTCAATGCTGCCAATAATGCTCCACAGCGCTTGGAGTTGAGCTATAACGATTTCTATAGTCAGATCAACGTGCCGAATGTGAAGCGGGTGACGTTGATCGGGCAGACCGATATCCAGGGAGAATTCACTAACGCTGTACGTGGTTATACAACGTTTCATCTCACACAACTGCCTAACGGCGATACACAGTTGCCTCAGTTACTTATCAGCAAGGGAGCACAAGTTGTGTATCAACCTCCCACTGATAATAGCTTTTGGTTGAGCCTGCTGATCAACTTCTTGCCGTGGGTCTTCCTGATCGCGCTATTCATTTTCTTGAGTCGCCGTGCAGGGCAAGGACAACAAGGCATCTTTAGCTTTGGCAAGAGTCGTGCCAAGCTTATTCTGGAAGACCGTCCCAGCACAACTTTCGCTGATGTTGCTGGTGTGGATGAGTCTAAATATGAACTACAAGAGGTCGTGGAGTTCCTGAAAACACCTCAGAAGTTCCAACGTCTGGGTGGAAAGATTCCTCGTGGTGTCTTGCTCGTGGGACCTCCGGGAACCGGTAAGACGCTGCTGGCGCGCGCAGTGGCAGGTGAGGCGGCAGTGCCATTCTACTCGATGTCTGGCTCTGAGTTTGTCGAGGTGCTGGTTGGTGTGGGTGCCAGCCGCGTGCGTGATTTGTTCGAGCAGGCTAAGAAAGCCGCACCAAGCATCATTTTTATTGATGAGATCGATGCTGTTGGGCGACAACGTGGCTCAAGCATTAATACCAATGATGAGCGTGAACAAACGTTGAACCAATTGCTTGTCGAAATGGATGGTTTCGATACGCGGCAGGCTGTGGTAGTGATTGCTGCTACGAACCGCCCTGACGGATTGGATGTGGCGCTGCTGCGTCCTGGCCGCTTTGATCGCCGTGTCACGGTAGATCGCCCGGACTGGAATGGTCGTTTGGCGATTCTCAAAATCCATTCGCGCACGGTGCCACTAGCCTCAGATGTAGACCTCGTGGCGATAGCCCGTTCTACCACTGGCATGGTGGGCGCTGACTTGGCAAACCTCGTTAATGAAGCAGCCCTTTTGGCGGCACGTCGCAACCTTGACCGTGTGACCCAAACCTGCTTTGAAGAGGCGTTAGATAAGATTCTGCTCGGCGCCGAACGTCCGCTTGTACTTAGTGATGAAGACCTGAATGTGACTGCGTATCACGAGGGTGGGCACGCCTTGACTGGCCTGATTGCTGGCTCTGATCCTGTCACCAAAGTCACTATCGTCCCACGTGGGCAGGCACTCGGTGTCACCATGTATACGCCACTTGATGATCGGTATAACTACTCGAAAGATTACCTGCTCATACAAATCGTGTCTGCTCTCGGTGGACGTGCTGCCGAACAAGTAGTGTTTAACCGTATCACCACAGGAGCAGAAAATGACTTGCAGCGTGTCACTATGATTGCTCGTCAGATGGTCACACGTTGGGGTATGAGCGAGCGCTTGGGAACCGTTTCTTTTAGCGAGCGGCAAAGTCCCTTTTCTGGCGGTGGTGATACTGGTGCTCCTAGTACGTATAGTGAAGAGACTGCTGAACTCATCGATGATGAGGTTGATCGTATTGTGCGTACCTGCTACTCCCGCTCCGTCGATATTCTGACTACCTATCGACCTGCGCTTGACCGTATTGCGCAAGAGTTGCGCCGTCAAGAGACTATCAACGCAAGACAACTGCATACTATATTGGAAGAGACTGGTGCATTGGTAGCGGCTTCGGAAACATCGTCCTCGCTTAATGGTACATCTACCCTTACACCAGACTACCCAACGACACCCATGCCTCCACACGATTTGCAGTAAGGAACACAAGCGAAACAACAGGGTGTAGGCCACATTGCAATGTAGCTTCCACCCTGTTGTCACAGCGCGCTAACTGCCGTATAATGAAGATAGCACTTAAAAAATACATCTTTACTATTCAGGAGGATTCATACATATGAATTTCGGCAGCGGTGTTTTCATCGGCGACATCTTTGGCTTCATTTTGGCGTTACCAGTTGCTCTTTTTCTGACATTCTGGCTCAGTTCGGTCAAGAACCGTATTGCCGTTGTCATCGGAGCATTTGTGGGTGCCTTGGTTGGTTTTATCGGCATCTTTGGTTGGGCAAGTACGCTCCCAGATACGAATGGTGTCGTTATCTTTTTTAGCTCTGTCTTCATCTGCTCGGTACTCGCTTTATCATTCGGTATGCTCACAGATGTGATTGTCGCTCGTAGAAATGCACGTGACTACCGTAGACAGGTACACCAGGAATAGCATGTTCTATCTCATCCATGGTGATGACGAGTTTAGTAGTCGTGAGCACCTCAAAAAGCTGAGGCAACAGGGCGATTTTCAGTATAACCAGGATACCTACAATGGAGCAGATGTTGCTCTGAATACCTTGATTATTACCAGCAATACCATGCCGTTTCTCAGTGAGCAGCGACTCGTTATTATCGAGGGACTGCCCAAACGCAAACGTGGCGAGTCTGCTGGTGATAGCTCTTCCGATGTGTCCGCTGCGGCAGCAGAGGGTGCATCCAAAGGAAAAGCTAAAAAAGGGAAAAAAGGCAAAAGTGCCACACTATCGCGTGCTGGTTTTGAGAAGGCTCTCGCTGACCATATCGGCGAGATGCCAGAAACTACCGTCCTGGTTTTGCTAGTTGATGAGATACTAGATGTAGCAAATCCGCTCATCAAAGTAGCGCAACAGCACGGAAAAGTCATTCAAAGTACTGCTCCTAAAGGCAACAGTCTGGAAAACTGGATCGTGAAACGAGCCAAAAGCAACCATGTGAAGATCAACCCAGATGCGGTGACGTTGCTCGCCAATTATATTGGTAGCCAGCTACGTATGCTTGCCAATGAGCTTGATAAACTCTCAACCTATGTTGGGTCTGAGGGTACTATCACTGTCAAAGAGATACGCCTGCTCTCAGCACAAGTGCAGGAGGCACGTATCTTTGACTTGACCGATGCCCTCGCACAACGCAATCGCAAGCAAGCGCTGAATGTCCTACATGATCTGCTCGCCGATGGTGAGCCGCCCATCAAGCTGATTAGTACCATTACTTCGCAAGTACGTTCATTGTTGCTTGTAAAAGAACTCGCTCAAAAAGGGATGCGCGCGGCACAAATTGCCTCAACAATCAGTATGTCTCCATATATCGTCGAGAAAGTCATGCGCCAAGTCGGAAATTTCAGTTCCGCTCAGCTAGAGGGGGCTTATCGGCAATTATTAGCAACTGATGCTGCACTCAAGCGCAGTCGTATGTCGCCCGAAATGGCCCTTGACCTGCTCGTCATCAATTTTGGTATATAAAACGTATGGCGTGATAGTAGAGGTGACAGAACATCCTATGATTGACACCGAGCGACTGACCAAAATCCTTCACTTTCTTGAAACTATCGATCTGTTCAAGAACATCTATCGTGCTACATACATTGCCGACCTGAGTAGGAACGAAAATGATGCGGAACACACTTGGCATATGGCAATGTTTGCGCTCTTGCTGAATAAAGAGCTTGGGGTGAATGTAGACCTAGTCCGTACGCTAGAATTGATACTTGTTCATGATCTCGTCGAAGTTTACGCAGGAGATACCTACGCATACGACGTTCGCGGTCACTTGGATAAGCAGGAGCGCGAGGAGCAAGCGGCGCAACATCTCTTTGCTCTCTTACCAGAGAACCTTGAAGTACAGATATATCACTGGTGGCAAGAATTCGAGCAAAACGAGACAGCTGAGGCTCGCTTCGCAAATACGCTGGATAAGCTGCAGGCGTTTGCACAGAACGTGTTTAGTAATGGCTATGTCTGGCGTGAACGTCATATTACTGAGCAGATGAGCCGTATATTCAATGAGCAAGCCATGGCATTTGATCCTGCTATCGCTTTACTATTTGATATGCTATATCAACGTGCCAAACTGGAAAAGATGTGGCCTGACAAAGAGAAGGCCACATAATGAAGCTACAGGACAAGATCATTGAACGTATTCGGCATGATGGACCACTCCCTTTCGTAGAATATATGCGTATGGCCCTCTACGATCCCGATTATGGTTATTATGTGACAGGGCCAGCAAAAATGGGCTGGAACGGCGACTACTTCACTAGCACCGACTTGGGTAATTTCTTTGCGCACTGTGTGGGGCGACAACTTATACAGATATGGGAGCAACTTGGGCACCTCTCGCTATTTACGGTGATTGAGCAGGGAGCAGGACGGGGCAATCTTGGCCCTGGCATACGCTCATATGTACAGCGCGAACATGCAGCATTTGCTAACGCTTTACACTATCAGACCGAAGATATACGCATGGGCCTGGATGCCGTGGCCGGACAGATTGAGCACATTGGACAACCCTCTGTCATGCTCTCAAACGAGCTGGTTGATGCATTTCCTGTACATGTCGTCGAGGCACGTGATGGACATCTCTATGAGGTCTACGTAGATACGCAGTCTGGACGATTACATGAGGTTCTAGATGAGCCGAGCACAGAGGAACTTATCGGCTATCTGGAACGCTATAAGATTCCCTGGCAGACCTTTGACAATGGCTGGCGTACAGAGATCAACCTGGATGCCTTGCGTTGGATAGAACATACCGCCCAACGCTTGCTTGGTACAGGCAAGCACAAGCGGCACGGCTATCTGCTGGCCATCGATTACGGCGACAAGGCACATGTACTTTACACACGCCATTGGCAGCGTGGCACCTTAGCTTGTTACTTCCACCACCAACTCACTGAGCGCCCACTCGCGCATCCTGGTGAACAAGACATCACCGCGCACGTCAACTTCAGTGCCCTCATCGATGCTGGGCGCAAACATGGCCTACGCCTACGTAGCTTCACCACACAACGCCAATGGTTGGAAAGTATGGGCATTTACGACGAAGTAGAGCGACTCCGCACACAGGAATTTGCCCTCGCCGATACCGCACGTGCCACCGACAAAGGGCAAGTGGCTTTACTGCAATGGCGTACTATGCAGCAGAAAGTGGCTACTCTCACGGATAACAACGGTATGGGGAACTTTAAGGTGTTAGTGATGCATCGATAGGGTGTGCAAAAATTTCACCTACCCCCATTTGTCCACATATTTGACAAGTTCATCCCCATTTTTGTGGATAACAAGTCTTTTTTGTGCATAACTGTGTAAAAACAGAGTAGCGTAGTATGAGCGGCAATCGCGCTCATACTACGCTACTTCGTTTTTACACCTAGTTATTTTGATCCACTTGCTTGAGCGTAGCGTGTGGCAACTGCATCCCAGTTGACCACATTCCACCAGTTGCTCAGATATTCTGGGCGGCGGTTCTGATACTTGAGATAGTAGGCATGCTCCCACACATCGTTGCCCATGATAGGATAGAGACCATCCATCAAAGGGCTGTCCTGATTGGCGCTTGAGATGATCTGGAGTTTCCCGTCCTGTCCGCGTGTCACCCAGACCCAACCGGAGCCAAAACGCTTGACACCTGCATCGTTAAAAGCCGTCTTGAAGTTGTCGAATGACTGGAATGCAGCATTGATGGCATCTGCTAAGTCGCCAGAGGGAGCGCCACCAGCATTCGGTCCCATGATCTGCCAGAACATGCTGTGATTGGAATGTCCACCGCCATTGTTGCGTACGGCAGCGCGAGCGCTATCTGGTACTTCATTGATGCGGCTCAAGACTTCATTAACATCAAGAGAAGCGAGCGCGTTGTCTTTGAGGGCATTGTTGAGATTGGTGACATAGGCAGCGTGATGCTTGTCATGATGTAACTGCATCGTCTGGGTATCGATGTACGGCTCTAGCGCATTATAGTCGTACGGAAGTGGTGGAAGTTCGAACGCCATAAAATTACTCTCCTTACTTGTATATCGTACGAGGTCGCGTACTACCTCTTGGTATCAGACCTCAACGCCGCTAGCGCGGCTAGTTTCGCTCAGAGGTCTGCAACGAATATCTTGCTGTAGGGTTACCGCTCTATCGGAATAGCTCGACAGAGTATCTGTGAGTGAAATTACTCACACTTAGTTGTATGCGATAGACGAGGGCGTTGTCAAGCACAAGTACATTTCCGCTGTGTACTTGTGCTTTTGGCGAAACCTTATTGAACTGCTTCTAACTCTGTCTGATGATTGCTACGCAACATCGAACATAAACTTTTGCGGTTCAGGTAATGGTCGTCCAGAAGCAAGGCGTGCATCAACCCAACTTTCAATGGCATCTTTTCCTTGCTGGAGAGCTTCTTCATAACTAACCTCTTAGGAAAAAGTATACTCAATATCCTCTTATGTTGCAATTGGCGGGAACTCTTGCCGTGACCTCCTTACAAATGGCATCTGGATATATGATTATATCATGCACAATAGCCCCCACCCTATACATCCCTCTATCCTTTTTGAGGAAGACATGATATAGTACCAATAACAATTTCGTTGCCGACCGAAGTTGATGAGATAATCTCAGTTAGTCCTAATGTAACTTATATCTGTATGGATTTGGAGCGAGGTAGATGTCAGAGCAACCAGCACCTTCACAGGAAAAACAGAGTGTCACAAAAACGATCCTTCTCGTAGAAGATGATGCCAATATTGGTGAGGTTTTTCTCCAAGCCATTTTGCAGGAAACTTCTTATTTTGCAGTATTGGCTGCTAGTGGACAAGAGGCTCTTGCGCTCGTGAAAAACATCAAACCGAATCTCTTTATCCTGGATTATCAGCTGCCACACATGAATGGATTAGAATTGTATGATACTCTGCATGTAATAACCGATTTTGAGCATATCCCTGCCATGATGATGAGCGCACGATTACCACATCAAGAGCTTGCGAAACGCACTATTATTGGCTTATCAAAACCTATCGATCTTGACGAGTTTCTTCAAACCATTGAGAAATTACTAGCATGATACTGCACAAAAACCACCTATTCCCACAGAGATAGGAGGTGATGTGTTATTGGTCCTGTACACGCGAGGCATAGTCAGTATCCAGCGCCGCGAGCAGGCTCTGGAATGCTTGCACCAACATATGGTTGCGTAGTCGATAGTACACAGTATTCCCTTCGCGGCGTGAAGTGAGAAGCCCGATGTGAGCAAGTTGTCTGAGATGTTCAGATGTCGTCGCAGCCGAAAGCCCTATCGCTTTTGCAATGTCACTCGAACGCCTCTCTGCAGAAGTGCATTCTGATCAGTAGGATGAGTGTCATCAGGAATAGCGAGAAGTTCTAGGATGTAACGACGACTCGTATCACAGACGAGTGATAAGAAATGGTCAACGAATGCGTCAATTTCGGACGGACGACCTCCCCTGCCACTCCTCCCCCGTCCCTACTGTTTGGCAGCATCCTGTTTCTGAAAAGTTGCTGTGCTAATTGCTGATGAGCTTATCCTTCTATCAAAACGTCAGTGCTTATTCTTCAAAAGGAAGCTTACCACTGAGTGTGCGGCTCTGGGGGGGCTGATCGAATGTTAGGTCTCCTGTGCGGCGGATATGCAAGCGGTACACTTCGGATGGAGTCGGACGTATTTGCTGGACACGGTCTGGGAACCTACGTAGCATACGTAATTGTTGCTTACGTGCTTTGGCCTCGACAAACTCTTTAGAGAGGCGACGATACAGTGCTTCCCATTGATCGAGAACCTGGATACGATCATGCTGCTGAATGATACGTGTACTCTCTTGTCCCATCCGTTGACGTAGCTCTGCATTGTGTAGCAATAGGTCGAGCTGGCTGGCGAGTTCATCACTATTGCCCGGCTCAAATAGGAAGCCATTTTCCTCATGGTGTACCAATTCAGGCAGTGCGTACGCATCGGCGGCAATGATTGGTAAACCACACGCCATCGCTTCCATGGTGGAGAGGCTTTGCAGATCGGCCTCGGAAGGGATGACGAATAGTTCTGAACTACGACGTAGGGCGAACAGGTCGGCATCACGCACATAGCCGAGGAAACTGACACGATCATTGATATGCAGACGCTCAGCTTGTGCACGCAGTTCCATTTCTGCTGGCCCTGTGCCCACTAACGCCACATGTCCAGGCTCCTTCATCTTCGCAACTGCGTCCAGAAGTACGTCGTTGCGCTTCTCTTCGCTCAGTCGGTTGACATGCAATGCCAGAGGTACATCCTCTGGCAAGCCGAGGTTGCGCCGAATGTGCGGATCACGTGGACCCGGCGTAAACTTTTGTAGGTCGATGCCATTCGAAATGGCTTGAGCCGGCGCCCGTAGTCCATGCTCATACAGTAAGTTCAGTGCCGTCATCGTTGGGGCTGTCACGTATTCGCAATGGTTGCAGAAGTACACGAGGTACGAATAGCTCGCATTGCTGAAATACTTACCAATCAACGGGTCCGACAACAGTGAGGGGTTCATATTGATGGGGAGATAGTGATTCGTGACAACGATAGGTTTACGTAAGCYCCCCGCCAGTATTTGCGCGATATTGCCTAACACGGCGGGCGAATGGACATGAATGATATCAGGATCAGCCTTTTTGAACAGGTTACGCATCGGCATAAAGGGCAAGAAGGGAATACGCATACCCTCGTAGGCTGGCCATTCAAATGAAGAGAAGCGATACACTCGTACATGGTGTTCAATGCGGCGTACATCGCGTGACCCATAACTGGGCGCAACAACCCACACCTTATGCCCACGGCTCGCGAAATCGGTCGCAAGCCCTCGTGCGACCGTGGGCACACCGCCTACCATCGGGGGATATTGGTCTGTCACAATCATGATACGCATGTCGTTTGCTCACTTCTTATGCAGCTATTGACTCAGGTATATATATCACGCACAATGGGAATAGCATAATGACAAAACAGGATGCTCCTGCTATGTCCACTATATCATAGTGCAAAAACTCGTAGTAGGGGCCACATTTATGGCGCCCGTCTCGGTGATGGTCAATTCCTACGACATTGTGCATGCCGACGACGGGCGCCATAAATGTGGCCCCTACGACGGCCCGCGACGTGCATGGAAGTAGGCTACTAGAGCCTCAATTGGCATGGCGTTGAGCACGTCGCTGGCGCGAATCCAGCCTTTGCGGGCAACGCCGACACCGTAGCGCATGTCGTCTATACCTGTTGTGACGTGCGCATCGGGGTCAATAGAGGTTTTCATACCTTTGTCGCGTGCCTTGCGTAGGAGTCGCCAATCGATATCCAGGCGTGAGGGGTGAGAGTTGACTTCAATACACACGTTATGCTGTACCGCAGCATCGATGAGGGCTTCCATGTCCAGTTCGTACCCTGTTCGACCGAGCAAAATGCGCCCGGTCGGGTGCCCAATGATATCGACATAGGGATTGGCGATGACACGCAGCATACGTTGTGTCTGCTCTTCTTTCGAGAGATTGAAGTTGCTGTGAATGGAGGCAACCACAAAATCGAGGCTGGCAAGCGTCTTATCATCGAAATCCAGCGCTCCGTCGCGCAGAATATCACACTCGGTGCCTTTAAGAATGCGGAAACGTCCAGCATATTCCTCATTCAAACGGTCAACCTCTTCTCCCTGTTGGCGTAGTCGATCCTCGTTGAGACCATTGGCATAGGCGGCAACCTTACTATGATCGGTCAAGCCAAGGTAAGAGTAGCCACGAGCGATGCATGCCTCTACCATCTCGCGGATAGTGTTTTGTCCATCGCTCCAGGTCGAATGTGCGTGCAAGACACCACGCAGATCTTTTTCTTCGAGCAAGACTGGTAGTGTGCCATTGGCCGCAGCTTCGATCTCGCCCATGTCTTCGCGCAATTCGGGAGGAATATAGGCCAATTTCAGAGCAGCATAGAAGTCGGTTTCGTTTTTGCAGGGAATAAGCTCACCCTGTGGGTCTTTACCTTTGAACATACCATAGTCGTTGATGGTGATATCCATGCTCAGGGCACGGCGCCGCAGTGCAATATGGTGTTCACGAGAGCCTGAAAAGTGATGTAGAGTATAGGGAAACTGGCTATCGTTGACAATGCGCAGATCCATACCCATGCCACTGTTCAACACAACGCTCGATTTGGTCTCACCTTTGCCCGTGATGACCTGGACAGAGGGCTGTGTGGTGAAAAAGTCCATGATGGTGCGGCGCACATCATCGCTAGCGTCATCTGTCACACTGGCGACCATGTCGATGTCCTTGGCCGTCTCACGGCGGCGGCGCAAACTGCCTGCAACCTGTAAGCGTACAATGCTGGGCTGTGTAGCAAGGGCTGTGCGAATACGCTCGCCTTCATCCTCTGCGATGGGATAGAGGAAGCGTCCGGCATGCTGGGCCAGAAGACCAATGCCTTGGAGAATCTTATCCTGTGTCTTCTTGCCAAAGTTGGGGAGATGAGCAACTTTATCATCCTTACACGCCTGCTCCAATTCGGTAATGCTATTGACGTGCAGGTTTTCATAGATAGCGTTGATCTTCTTGGGGCCAAGTCCTGGAATACGCAACATGTCTAGCTTAACAGCTGGTGTGTTAGCGCGTAGTTCATCATAATGGGTGATATGTCCAGTTTCAATGGCCTCTTCGACACGTTTCAAAATGGTTGAGCCTAAGCCCGGTGTACCCTTGAGTTTGCCCTCACGCGCAAGTTGTGTGATATCTCCATCAAGCGAGTTCACGGCACGTGCAGCATTCTCATAGGCGCGGACCTCAAAAACGCTGCTTTTGTCTTGTAAGGCCAGAAGTGCGGCAATCTCTTCGAGCAGATTAGCAATTTGGTTTTTATCCATTTATAATTTCCTACGGCTGTATTTTCACGAAAGACGCATATCGAAAAATTCGGGTGGGCTGGCAACCACTTCAAAGGGGGTGCGGCCCTTGAGATCACGGGCGAGATAGCGTTTGCAATCGAAATGCACGAGTAGCCAGCAGTAAAGTGGCTCGGAGATAAAAACGGCATCCCAGGGCTTTGCCTCACCCATATCCAGAACGGAATTACAGACAAAGCAACGTGCCATACCTGCATGCACGGCTTTCTCAAACCAAGTTAGGACGAACTGATGCATATCATCTATCGCCATCATATCCAAGCTCGACTCTGGATAGCCGAACAGTACTGGATCAGGGCACTCGCGGAAATCGTAGTTAGCACGGCTCAATGCCAGAATGGGAGCCTTGACGATGACCTTGACCTCATCATGTTCCGGGTCTTCTGTTGCCGACGATGCATAGCTGAGTAAGAAGCCTTCTCGTGCAAACCATGAAAGTAGTTCGTTGCGCATGATGGTATTTTACCACAGTGCTAGGGGGAGTAAAGCAAGGTGAATAATCCATGAGCGATAGCACGAACGACGTTCGTGCTATCGCTCATGGATTATTCACCTTGCTTTACTCCCCTCCACAATTCTCCCCACTCCTTCGTACTATACGAGCTAAGCTCCCTTCCTTGCTCACGAATAATCTCCTCCATAGCAAGGAAACGTTGGCGGAACTTGCGATTGGCGGCGCGGAGGGCCTCTTCTGCGTTGACTTTGTGGGCTTGAGCGATCATGGCAGCCATGAAGAGCACGTCGCCGACCTCTTCAAATTGGTGCTCGGAATTGGTGGCTTCTTGTAGTTCGCTGATCTCTTCGCTCATTTTGCGGTAGACCCACTCGATGGTGTTGTAGTCGAAGCCAACTTTGACGGCCTTTTTCTGGTACTCCTGGGCAATGGTGAGGGCGGGTGAGGCGAGAGGTACACCATCGAGTACACTTTCTTGCTTTTCGACTCCTGCCTGTTGTTTTTCCTGACGTTTGATGGCTTCCCAGTTTTGTATGACCTGACCAGCGCTGTTGACTTCGACAGTGCCGAAGACGTGCGGGTGACGACGAATGAGTTTTGCATTGATCTGCTCGTAGACATCGCCGATGGAGAACTCGTTGGCTTGGCGTGCCACTTCCGCATGTAGGTAGACCTGGAGTAGGAGGTCGCCTAGCTCCTCTGCGAGATGTTCGGTGTCGTGCTCTTCGATGGCCTCTACTACTTCGTAGGCTTCTTCAAGCACATAGCGACTCAAGCTCTGGTGTGTTTGCTGGCGGTCCCACGGGCAGCCATCAGGGTCACGGCGCAGGCGCATGATAATATAGCGCTGTGTTTCAGGGAGACGGAGTGCAGTTAATGGGTCAATCGGTGGTACATATAGGGTGCTGAGATGATTGGCAAAGGTGTTGCGATCAAGTTCATACAGTGGTAGCTCGAGAACGGTTTCGCCGTTATTGCTACCATCCATTTGTACTCCGGCGGCGCGTACCAGTTTTACGGGCCACTCGTCAGGATAGCATTCGCTCAAGGCTAGCTTTACCTCACTGGCAAGACGCCGATTATAGACCTGTGTGACCAGCAAGGGAACGGTCGGAATGATCTTTCCGGCGATTTCGTCTTGATTGAGTGCGGCAAGATTGGTGGCATCCACGAGTTGGGTGCCTGCGTCAAATGGATCAAGGCCCAGGATGGTGCAGACTGGCTCGATAAAGGAAAGACCTGCTACAATATGAGTAGTAAGTGAGTGTAGGCGTGCTTGCTGTAAAACCAGTTGCACCGATGCTTCACCGATCAATGGGTGTCCGGGCACGGCGTAGATGACTGGTTGTTGTGCTGCCATTGTACAGACGCGCTCGGCGATCTGCTGATAAAGAGTGCTCCAATCGTCTGACTCATCGTACAATGTATCAAAGGATACCATCTGTAAGTGGGGAAGGTCGTGTCGCAAAGCATCGACGGTAGGGTGTATGAGCGTACGGAAGTAGACGCTGTGTTGTGCTTGTGCGGCCTGTTCGAGTATGGTGCGTGCTTGTAAGGTAAGATCATGTATATTACCGGGTCCAAGACCCAGGATGGTAATGGCTACATGGGGTATATTGGTCATTGTTGGGTAATCCTCTTTTCTAAAGAAATTTATGTGGATATGAGATATTGTCGCATATTTAACAATGTGCTATGCTAGCGTTAGCAAATATCGTATCATTGCTCATCTTATCATCAATCCGAGCGATAACGAGGAGGTATTTTTATACATGGCATCTGTTGAAACCCAGAAACCGCTTTGTCCCGTGTGTAAGCAAGCGGATCAAGTAAAAACAATGCAACAGGCTTATGACTCTGGCGTTGCGCGTTGTGCTCCCCCTGATATGCCAACCAGGAATGTACCGATGATGCCAACGATTTTGAGCGGCGGCATTCTAGTCGGTATCTTCGTCTTTCTGATTGTGGTACTGATTGGCTCAGAGGCCAATATCGGTCCCATTGTACAATGGATATTGGTAGCACTGGCGTTTATCTGTATTGTCGGTACCCTTGTCTTCTCATATGTGGCCTTCCAGCGTGTGGTGCAGGGCGATGCGGAGGCGACAGAGCGGTTCCCCGCATGGGACCGTGCTACGGTAGTCTGGAAGGGGCTGAACTATTGCTCTCGTGATGATGTGGTTTTCGATCCGCAAACAAACAAGGTGCTTACTAATGAGCAGGTCGCGGCTCTGCGTGCTCTAGAGCCGGGGAAGGCCGAGCAGGTCGTTGCAGCCATATCAAAGAAGTGAAGTTTGTGCACAAAATGGTCATTGGCGCACGCGCCAATGACCATTTTATGCACAAATGCAAGTTAGCCTCCTGCCATCATGTTTTCGTCTTTGGGGCGGCGTATATTCCAATCGGTTTTAGTGGTGTCATTATAGGGGCTATTTGTCACGTGCTGTTGAGCGTAGCGCTCGGCTTCGGTGCGTAGGTTGCGTGCGGCGCGTGCGGCATCGAAGCTGATAAGGGCACTCTTCTGTGGGTCATTGGCGACTGCATCAAATTGGTTAGCAAACGTACGGATGTTGTCGGGATCGGTAATTCTGCCTGCCTGGACCTCTTTATAGAGTTTGGAAAGCACTTTATCCAGGTCTTCGTCTTTTATATTGGGAAGCTTTACGGGTTGAGATGAATTCGTATCTGGGCGTGGCTTTGTGAATTGTGCGTTTTGCCCTGGTTGGGTTGTAGCTGCTCCCGCTATCTGTGCATCGATAGTTGCTTTGAGGAGTGGGTCGTTGGTATCCGCTGTTGTGACACCATGGGGTGTGAGTGCTACATCGCGCACACGTACCCAATTGATCTGTACACCCCACAAGGCGACTTTATCACGAATATTCTGGAATATCTGGCTATTAATCTGCTCCCAACGAGCACCGTTATCAATGGAACTATTGAAGGCGTTGGGGGAGGAGCGCAGACCACGTTGCCAGATGAGCAAATCTTCTGGCGTAAATGTGGTGGCGCCGTGTTGCAGAGTGGTAATAAACAGCTCGTGTAAACTCTCTTCCCAGTTTTTCACTTGTGTAATAGCAAGATGTGCATCCTCTGGCATGAGTTGATATGAGACGGTTGCACGCAATACCACATCTTCTGTACGCGACATTTGCACCCGTTGCACAGGGCAAACCCACTCGGTTTCTTTGGTATGCAGAGGTTTCTGCCTTTTTTCCCCTGGAAAGAGCAGGTTTAAGCCAGGATAAAGGGTACGGCTATATTTACCAAAGAGGAAAGTGACCTCAACGGTGCCTTCAGGGACGAAGTGAATATACAGACGGGCCAGAATAAGCACGAGAATGAGAAAAAACACCAGCAAGAAAAGGCTTGGTAATAGACCAAAGATGGCGAAGCATCCGACTAATAAGAAGAGGAAAAAAGCTCCTAGCGTGCTTGCAGCCCAAGCGACGTTATTGGTTCCCGCGTAATAAACCGCGATACCTTGCGCGATGGCAATAGCAATAATCACGAACGTGATCGGCCACAAGCCCTCTGGTGACAGTTTGGCCTGATCATGAGCGACCAGTGGTAACACAAACAAGCAAGTTAATCCGCCAAAGAATAATGGTGCTAGAACTAATGAGAGGTATTGCCCTACCTGTCCTAACAACTCCGTGCGTGTAGCGGCGGGATCGAGCAGCGACTCTGAGTCTTGTGCATCTTGCAGAGTGTTAGAGTCGTCAAGGTATGGCGTATCCTCAACATATTCATCGGGAAGCGGCGGTAACGCACTTGAAATATCATAATGTGCTGGATATGTAGGTAGAGCATTGTGTAAGGACGGATTTGTATTCGTCGTATGGTTACTATTTTCGTTGTTGTTGTTTGGAGGACGCCATGCGGCCTCCGAATCTATCCATTCAGGTCTGTTCGATGACATAAATCAGCTCACCTTCCTCTCATTGTTTGGAAAATGCTGCTATACTTGCAGTTTCTTTTTGACGCCACAAGAAGAGGTACTTCCTCCGCTTTTAGAGCTATTAGACCCGCAAGACCCACAACCTCCTGTGCTACAGCTGCCTCCCCCGCTCCTGCCGCATCCACCAGTGCCACAGCTACCTCCGCTTTTGCCGCATCCGCCGCTCCCACACCCACCAGTGCTTTCGCTCACCGTGCTTAGGCTCTCTTGACCTTTGTTGTCCAGGCTATTGGCAGGTATTTGAATTGTTACGCCGCTTTCTAGCATCACATCGACGGTATCGTGTGGTACATTGACAGAGACAACGCGCCCTGGACCACTTGGTGTGTTGAGCATAGAGCCGATAGCGGGCATTTGTTGTTTGGCCTGAATATAGTTGTCATTCTCATAAGAGAGACAACACAAGAGGCGCCCACAGACACCGGATATCTTGGATGGGTTGAGCGGAAGGCCCTGCTCTTTTGCCATTTTGATAGAGACCACGCCAAATTCTGTAATCCATGAGCTACAGCAAAGCGTCTTGCCACATGGACCGATACCGCCTTGCAGTTTTGCTTGGTCGCGTGCTCCTATCTGACGTAGTTCGATGCGCGTGCGAAACGTGGCGGCTAGGTCGCGTACAAGCATCCGAAAATCAACACGCTCCTCCGCCGTGAAGTAGAAGGTGAGACGACTACCATCAAAGGTGTACTCTGCCTCAACTAGCTTCATCGGCAAGTGATGTTGTGTAACGCGCTCGGCACAACGAACGAGTGCTCCTTTTTCCTTACTTTTGTAAGAAAGCATCATCCGTAATTCGTCTTCGGTCGCTAGGCGTTGTACAGGTTTGAGTGGGTCTGTAACGTCACTTTCAGCAATCCTTTTGGGAGCAATGACGACACGCCCGGCCTCAACACCGCGCACTGTTTCGACAATAACATACTGACCGGTAGTAAATGATTGTTCCTGCGGATCAAAGTAATAAATGCGTCCAGCGGGACGAAAACGAATACCGACAATAAGCACTGACTTTTCTGTACTTGTCACCAATGACATAGCTACTCTTTACTAGATGGAAACCGTCGTAGGGACCAGCTTCAGCGCGTCCGTCGTCGGAGCGGTCAATTCCTCCAACGTGGACCATTGCCACGACGGGCGCCATGAATGTGGCCCCTACGACGCTTCCCACACTATTCATTCACAATTCGCTGACGGCGGGCGCGATACATCGGGGCCCTACATTTCGTTGGTCAGAAGAATGGCCTCTGCCACCTCACGCATGGATTTACGGTTGTTCATGCTGGCCTTCTGAATCTTGCGGAACGCGTCTGATTCAGAGAGTCCTTGCTTCTCCATGAGAAGTCCTTTGGCACGTTCAACGATCTTACGTGTTTCTAGTTGCTCGGTGAGCGAGCGCGTCTTTTCTTCGAGAGCACGAAACTCGTTGTAACGAGCGAGTGCCACTTCGATGGCAGGCGTGACCTCACTTTCGCGCAATGGTTTGACGATATAATTAACAACACCAGCTTCTTTGGCACGTTCAACGAGTGGCTGGTCGCCGAAGGCAGTGAGCAACAACACCGGTGCGATCTTTTCCTGCGTGAGTGTTTCTGCGGCAGCGATGCCGTCCATGTCGGGCATACGAATATCCATAATGACCAGATCAGGACGAATCTCACGGGCCAAGTTGACGGCGCTCAAGCCGTCCCCCGCTTCTCCGACCACGAGATAGCCCTGTTTGGTCAGCACATCTTTTAAGTCCATGCGCTGAATGGTTTCGTCATCTGCAATAATGATTCTTATTGGCATAGTGTCACCTCAAACCTTTGGTATCCCACCACCTGAATGTAATGTAAAGAATTAAAAATGGTCTCTCTCCACGTGTATTGAGTATACCATAACGGCTATGCTGAGTCGAGTAGGAATCATACACACAAAACAGAACAAGCAGGCATCTTTGGCGTCGCCAAAGATGCCTGCTTGTTCTGTTTTGTGTGTATTTTATGCTACATGTGCAAACGCTTTTTCCTCGTGAAGCATCGCTGCTAGTCTGTGTGTCATGCGCACGATGCTTTGTAGTTGTTCTGGAGTGATGGATTGGCGCCCATCACACATGGCACTATTAGGATCGGGGTGGACTTCGATGATCAGTCCATCGGCTCCTGCTGCGATGCTGGCGCGGGACATGGTGGGGACGAGTTCGCGGCGACCAGTGGCATGGCTGGGATCAACAATGATGGGGAGGTGGGTGAGTTCCTGAAGTAAGGGGACACAGGAGAGGTCAAGCACGTTGCGCGTCTGTGTGTCGTAGCTGCGGATACCACGTTCACAGAGCATAACATTGGGATTACCGGCAGCAACGATGTATTCTGCCGCAAGCAGCCATTCATCAATGGTAGCTGAGAGGCCGCGCTTGAGCATGACAGGGCGTTTCTGGCTGTGGCGTCCTGCCGCGAGTAGTAGTGGGAAGTTTTGCATATTGCGGCTCCCAATTTGCAGGATGTCGGCATGCTCCGCTACGACATCAACCATGTCTGGCTCCATGACCTCGGTGATGATGGGCAGACCAGTGATCTGACGTGTCTCTGCTAATAGATGAAGTCCCTCGATGCCCAGACCCTGGAACTGGTAGGGAGAGGTGCGTGGCTTGAAGGCGCCACCGCGCAGGATGTGAGCACCTGCATTTTTAACTCCACGAGCAGTAGAGAGGAGTTGCTCGCGGTTCTCAACCGCGCATGGCCCGGCAATCACAACGGGGGGAGCCTCTGCACCACCAATGACCACGGGAATGCAATCATGACCATTCCCAACCACGATGCTGCTGTTTTCAGCTTTGAAGGCTCTACTGACTAATTGATAGGCCGTCTTGATGGGTAGGACGCGCTCTACTGCGCTTTGCTGTGCAAGCAGCGTGGCTTCTTGCGCTAGCTGGGGATGATCGAGGGCCAGTACCTCTTGCCCAGCGATTTTAGTGGTAGCGATAGGATGCTGGCTACCCGTGATACGACATAACAGAGCCATTAAGTGGGCGCGTTCTTCGCTGGTAGCCTCGTGGCGAATGGTGATAATCATGGCAATAAATCCTCTCTAAAGTAACAAAAGCAACAAACTTCTGACAAACAAAAAAGCAGAGGTTTTTTTTCCTCTGCTTCCCAGTATGCTGGTGGTCAATTTTTGCTCAGCCCAAAGGGCCCACCATCATACTGGGGGGCTAAACCAATAGTAAAAGCTGAATTGTTGGTTTTCTGGTAAACTGAGCATTTTGATTATTCCGCGTTTCTTGGTAATGAGCGCAATCTTTTTTCGCTCTTACTCTGATTATAAGGACGCCTCATGCATACTGTCAAGGGCAATATTTGTCTATAAAAAACTTGCGGGGTATGTCTAAAAAATCCATGGATTTTTTAGACATACCCCGCAAGTTTTTTATAGCTTATTTTTCTTTTCGCGGCGTTGTGCGGTGCGATACTCCTGATAGAGCTTATCATCAGCCCCTTGAACTCCTTGCCGTATCGTAGGCTGTTGCGTACGCTCACTATTAGCACTGGTGTTGCTTGTGCTCGTCGATTTGCGTGCCGGTGTGCCCATTGCGGCACCGAGGGAACGGGGGATGAGATCCAGACGTGCCAGGATAACCAAAATGACGACTAGCGTGAGTAAGAATGCAAGTGTCGAGGTACGAATTATGATTGGCGCACCGAACAGGTTAAAGCGTGTAAGTTCCGCGTCAAGGTGATAGCTTTGTAGAATACCTTGCTCGAAAACACCAATAAAGTTCGCACACAGTAGGTACAAAACCATGCCAAAGATGTAGCGTGTCTTAAAGGCACTGGCAGGACGAGCTGAAGCACTCTTGTTGGGCTTGCTAGTTATAGCAGGACTGGCAGCCTTGGGAGTAGTAGACTTTTCGGGCTGCACGTCTTTTTCTGGTATATCTGTCGCCTTACTGGTCGTGGCGGGTATTTTGCGCGTGGCACGGGCAAGACGCGCCTGAGCGATATCGGCTTCCTTCGCCTCTTTTGGTTGCTCATCAGTACTTTTTCGGGATGGTAAGAAGCCGGGGAGGGTGCGCCCTTTTGGCTTTGTTGGCGGCGGTGTGGGAATGATTAATGGTGGCAATTCTTGCACAGGCATGGCAGATGCAACTTCTGAGGGGGCAGCTTCCTTAGAAATTGTTCCGTTGGACTGTGCCTCCTGCTCTTCTGAAGTAGAAGTGACGAGAATGGGTCGATTGCGATTGCGTGCCGCTCGTCGTGCTTTACGGCTTTCACTCGTGTAATCTTGACTCATGATTGACCTCCCCAGCGGTCGTTGTTGTATTGGTTAAACGAATCGTCACTAAACTCTTCTTGTTCGGGTAAAAGGTGGTGTGTTCCTGATGGTGTTGATGATGGAGCATCATTCTTAGGCATAAGCGGGGTGGACCGATTTTGCGGAGCTGGCTGGTAGAATGGCTGCGCGGCATTTGGCATGTATACCGATGCGGCGGGTGATTGCGGCTGTACTGACGATGCAGGTTGGGCCGGAATAGGTACACCGGCACCTTCTACCGCACCAATGCCGGCGCGTGCAATCTCGTCATCGCGTCCAGCTGCATTGCCGCCGCTCACACCAATGCCGCCGATAGTAGCGCCATTGACACGAATAGGCCAGCCACCAGCCGCCATGATAAACTTCCCCTCGGTCATCGACGCCATACTAGAGGCGAAACCAGGAATAGCGGCGCCCCATTGAGCAACCGCATCGGTAGATTGATTAAACATCACCGCAGTACTCGCTTTGGCAATACTAATATTGCCGGTTGCCCACCCATAGGGGGCCATCATTCGTTCAAAGAGCACGAGATGCCCACCCGCATCGACAATAGCGATACTAACGGGGCTACGTAACTCTCTAGCGCGTTGCTTACTGGCTTCCAAGACGTTACGCGCAACGTCTATCGACATGCTCACGACCAGACACTCCTTCTCTATCTCATGCAATCATCATTTTGTAAATATATATTGGATTGGCAGAGGCTTACTGTTAATGTGTTCATTGTACCGTATCTGGCCCATACGTGCAATGAGGGGATACTTTCGCTATAAAGTTGTCGCACAATCGTGGTAGGGACCAGCTTCAGCGCGTCCGTGCTGAAGCTGGTCCCTACCACGATTGTGCAAGTGTCACCCTATCTTTTCGCCACGTCAGCTTGCTGTACTTCTCCTCCACCAATTGCTGTGCTAAGCTCCACTCCTCCTGCTTCAATTCTCCTGGCATAAAATTGGTATTGAGGGCGGTGCTGAAGCCATACTTGAAGGCGTTTGCTACGTCGTTCCAGAAGACGGAAGGGACGAAGCTATGTAATGGTGTGGTTTTCTCGCGGTAGAGGGCCAAGGCCTCTGTTCGTGCCTCCTGAGAGGGATAGCGCAACATAGAGAAGAATTCGGCGGAGCGATCATCGAGGGGGAGTGAGCCTTGTTGGAGCAAAGCGTCGTCTTTCCAGACCTGGGCACTACCGACGAGTTTGAAGCCAGCGCTGGTCAGGTCGGCTTGTGTGGAGGAGGCGAAACAGGCGGCGGATGGGTGCTTGCTGACACGCTCATCACTCAATTCGGCGCGGACGCCCATGTGGTTGAGGGCTGCGATGAGGCCGTGTGCGAGATAGGCATAGGCGGCGACGACGCCGGAGGGGACGCCTTCACGCTTGCCGATGACGATACTATAGGTGAACTCGTTCCGGTGATAGACGGCGCGTCCACCGGTGGGACGACGAACTAGAGTAACACCTTGTTGTTGGCATACCTCTGTATCGATCTCGCGCTCGACATTCTGGAAGCGCCCTAGAGTAATAGAGGGCTGTGCCCAACGGAAGACGTGCAATGTTGGTGGCACTTCACCTTTGAGGTAATGGGTAAGGATAGCCTCATCGAGGGCCATGTTCAGGGCTGCGTCCTGTATGCCTGTATCGATATAGCGATAGCGTGGAGTGTCCATAGTCATCCCTCGTGTGTATATTGCGAGAAAAACCATATAATGGCGTGGCGCACCATCATATGGTTTTTCTCGCTAATTTCCATTTTTCACGTTGCTCCTCGCGTACTTTTTCAGAGGCGGGGATGTAGCGTGCCAGGAAGTCATCGCGGAAAGCAGGGTAGTTTCCCGCGATGATGGCGGCGCGAATCTCGGCGGCGAGGCGCAACATGAAACGGATGTTGTGGATGCTGCCGAGACGCTCGTACAATAGCTCTTGGGTACGCAAGAGGTGATGCACATAGCCTGCGCTATAGTTGCGGCAGGTGTAGCAATCACAGCCTTCTTCGATAGGCCCCTGTATGGTGCGGTAGCGTGCGCTCTTCATATTGACGCGGCCAGCGTGGGTGAAGAGTCCACCGTGGCGAGCAACGCGGGTGGGTAATACACAATCGAACATGTCCATGCCGAGACCAGCGCCGATCACGAGGTCTTCGGGTGAACCGACGCCGAGTAGGTGGCGCGGCTTGTTGCGTGGCAGTTCTGGAGTTACACAGCCAAGCATCTCCCACATAATGGCTTTGGGTTCGCCGACGGAGAGTCCACCAATAGAGAGTCCTTGGAAGGGCATGTTGCCAATGACACGCGCACTCTCGCAGCGTAGTTCTGGCTCGAAGGCACCTTGCACAATGCCGAAGAGCGTCTGTTCGGGCCGATAGCGTTCTTTTGCGACTAGGGCGCGTTCTTCCCAACGGTGTGTCTGTTCCATAGCTTGTTTGGCGTACTCAGGAGTACACGGATGCGGAGCGCAGATATCAAGGGGCAAAATGATATCGGCCCCCAGCTCGGCTTCAATCTGCATAACGTGCTCTGGTGTGAGAATATGCTGTGAGCCGTCGAGGTGCGATTTGAAGGTCACACCATCTTCGTTCAGGGTGCGCATGCTGGCAAGGCTCCAGACCTGGAAACCGCCGCTATCGGTTAAAATGGGGCCGTCCCAATGCATGAAGGAGTGTAAGCCACCAAACGAGTCGATTACTGCTGAGCCTGGGCGTAGCATGAGGTGATAGGTATTGGCAAGAAGAATTTGGGTACCAGCTTGGTGTAATTCTTCTGGTGAAACACTTTTGACCGTGGCCTGTGTGCCGACAGGCATGAAAATGGGTGTTTGAATGGTGCCATGAGGCGTCTGGATGGTGCCAGCACGCGCCCCAGTGTTTGGGCATTCGGCCTCGATAGTAAATGAAAATGATGACATAGGTTAACCAAAGATTTGCTGGTAGTGCTCGGATACTATTGCGGCAGGGAAGATGCGCAACAGGCTCACGAGAATGAGTGCGAATGCTATCCAATCGACGCCTGCATCGAGTGGAATACCTAGCAGTGTCCCTATAAACGGCAATATGG
>JRHI01000205.1_pt1 | contig 66867 bp, 59 predicted proteins | sample 215371 | NCBI WGS metagenome assembly JRHI01 (sample SAMN02929681, study PRJNA255918) | sediment metagenome | biome: cave system; feature: Ice Cave; material: Sediment; isolation source: sediment from deep within a dark volcanic ice cave with no known source of... ... | reverse complement strand
GATTTTATCCCCAACGAGCGGCTAAGCAAAAGATTACGTCGCAAAGAAAGTCGATCTCACTGCTGGTTTGAGTTTTGGCGAAGCCTTTTGCCCCCTGAGTTGTCACGCAAGCCGTTCCCCTCTTCTTCGCCTGGGACTGAGACCGTAGCGTAAGGCTCCCGCCCTCTACCAAGTGAAAGCTGTCGTACCTTGCCCAAAGTTATCCAACCCGATCTCTGCGGCGCGTTCTTGGCCGGTGATTTGTGGTGGTTTTGAATACGAGCTTCGGGTTAAGAAGCGCCTTTCTCTCTTGTGTGGCTACGGATCGCAAGAAGTCCCGCACATAATATAGTGTAGACGAGTGTGTTGACGAGGAGCCCACGGCCAACGTCACATTCTCAGAAATAGTTCCTCCATGCCCACCGGTTATGAGTAGAGATAGCGCGGCCCCGGGGTAAAGAAGAAAGAAGAATAGGCCCGATTCAGTCGCGCGGTTCAGGAGTGTCAGGAACGTTACGATTGCGAGGGCTAAACACAAAGCCCTTGCTAACATGCTTTTTGTTATCTTGTACGCACCCTATCTTCCTCGTCGAATTCTCTCTCATTCCACCTCGCCTGCTGTCCTTCGGGATCAACATTTCGGTCTGCTGGCTCGCAGCCTGGTATTTCTCCAGCGCCTTTTTGTAGGAGGGATCGTCCGGTTTCAGTATTAGCGCTCGACGCTCCGTTTCCGCCGCCTTGTCAGGCAGGCCGGCCTCGAAGTAGGCCGTGGCCAGTGTGTCCAGATATGAGGCGTTCTCGGCCTCTATCTCAACGGCCAATTGTGCAAGCGTCACTGCTTCTTTGGGATCGCGGATTTTGGGATCGGTGGACGTGGCAAGCATAGACGCCAGATTATTCATTGCAGCAGGGTCACCTTGGGCTGCGGCCTTGCGATACCACTTGGCGGCTTCAGTCGCACTTTGCGGAACACCTCTGCCGTGCGCGTACATCGAACCAAGACCAAACTGCCCAGCGGCGAGACCTTGCTCCGCTGCTTTGCGCATCCACTTCGCGGCTTCGTTCGCGTCTTTTGGAGTGCCCAGGCCCTGTGCATACATCACAGCAAGATTGGACTGCGCATGGGCCTCGCCCTGATCTGCCGCTTTCCGTACCCACTTGAGAGCCTCTGCATAATCCACTGGAACACCACGCCCCGTAGCGTACATTTCACTGAGGAAGTATTCACCGACTGCATCTTCTTGATCCGCAGCTTTACGAAACCACTTCACCGCTTCAGGTTCATCAACTGGTACTCCGTCTCCACTCGCATACGCTAGTCCTAGCTGCACTTGTGCTTTCGCGTCACCAGCTTCAGCATGTGTTTTTAGTTCCGCCGTTTGCTCTTTGCTTGGTGCGGGAGTTGTGGATTGAAAGAAAATCGCCATGCTGAGTACGGCGTAAGCGAAGATCATTGAAGTCCTCTGTAGATTTTGTAAGCCACTACATCAGACATCAGCGCAAGCGCGATGCTGACTCCATGAACCGTAGCGAGTACGGGATCAAACCCCTGCCGTAGCTGCCCTCGAACACTTTCGCCTGAAGTGTAGATCGCCATAAACGTGAAGATTGCAGCTCCAATGAGAGACAAGATGCCCGCGTATTTGTGCGAACCGCTCGTCCAGATCATGATCGAGCTGCCAATCAACATTGCAGGGCCAGCTAGTATCAGGCCGAGACCTGCAATCCCTTTTGACAAATAAAGTAACGTGCTGATTCCGGTAAACACCGACGCCAGGAAGAGCATTGCCAAGGCCCATACACAGCCGATCACGAACTGAAAAATTGTCAGCCCGCGCATGGTCCCTTCTTCCGCTCTTTCTTTCGGTGATTGCTTCTCATTGCTACTGTGTCTTCACTGCGCGGGAAGAATCTTGACCGCTACGTCGCGTTCGAGCCGAGTGTCGCGGGCCCGATAGACCTCACCCATGCCACCTGCGCCAAGGGCGCCGACGATTTCGTATGGACCGAGTTTGCTTCCGTCAGCGTCATTTATTCAGCTTTGCGGGCCAGTTAAGGATGACGGACATGGGCTGGGTCTCGGTCTGCTTCATCTGCGTGTTGATCAGGAACCGCTGGCCGTCGCGGGTCACGTCATAAACGAAAAGGTCTGCATTTGTGAGCGGCTGCCTGGGAGTGGGCTGAAAAAGCGCGACTGGCGTACCCGAATCAAATTTGGCCCCGCTTGTCACCGGCGCCGCCATCATCTTGCCGTCCGAGGAAAGATAGAACAACTCTTCCCCGTCGCCCCGCCACCGGGGCTGTTCACCCCCTGCAGTAGAGACGAGCCACTTGCCCTGCGCCTCGGGAAATGACGTCACATAAATCTCCCACTTCCCGCTTTCATTGGAGGCATATGCGACCCATTTCGCGTCCGGCGAGAATTGTCCATTTCGGAGGACAGACACCACTTTCAAGAACAGACTGCTTTTCAGTTCCGGGAAAGTCACCGACCACAATTCTGGGCCTCCGGTATACAGGATGTGCTTTCCGTTCCGAGACCAGTCATTCGGAAATTTGCCGTTCTCGTCACTCACGATGACTCTTTCTCCTTGTGTGCCATCGGAGTTCTTCATAGCCAAGTCGGAGCGCTGTACAGGATTAGCTTGGAATACCAACTGGGTGGCATCCGGACTCCAGATTGGCACCCTGCGAAAGCCGGGACCGAAAGTAAGCCGCTTGCCATTATTCCGCTGTAATTCGTAGATCCAAAGGTCGGTGTCTAAGGTTCCCATATCCGTCTTGTCTACAGCCACCGATTTTCCATTGGGAGCTATAGATACGTTGCCATATACATCCGGCTTGCCCATTACGCCCAAATTATTTCCCTTTCGGTCGAACCAGACGGGTTGCGAAAATTCAGTTTCACTGCCACTCTGGGCGACCAGCAGGCCGTTATCGGCGACCGCAAATACCGCCCGGGCCACTTGTGACAGATAGTGGACGTCCGTCAAGATGGTCGTTGGTCCTCCTGTTAACGTAAAGCGCTTCAAATCGAATGGCTGGGCGAGAAGCGTTTTGTCACGGTAAAAGAGGAGGTACCCTGGATCAACATAGGCAGGGTTAGCGGTCGCTTCCACGACAAAACGCTTCTCGTTCGAGTCCAGTAAGCCGACGAAGATGGCATCCGCATCTCTTCGTCCACCGAAATTGGCTGCCAAATAAAGGTAATGCCGCCCGTCGGGCAAAAATATAGGCCAGCGATGGCTGTCTTCTCCACGACTCCTATCTGGTTTGCTGATCGGCATGGGTGTTCCGCCCGAAGCTGAGACTCGATACAGTCCTCTCCCTACCGTTGCCTCAGGCGTGAAAACAATCACGCCGTTCTTGTTCCAGGTTCCGCCGCGGCCTGTGGGTGCATCGCAAATCGTTTGAACAGGTCCACCCGATAACTCCAACTTCTTTAATTTTGCGTCGGCAAAGAATGCTAGAGAGCGCCCGTCAGCGGACCAGAACGGATGGCTGGCACCCTCGGTGTCGGCAAGGCTTCGATAGTCATGCGTGCCCAACTCATAAATCCAGACAACATTTTTTCGCGCGGATTCGCGATAGGCTACCACGGCAATCGTGTGGCCGTTGGGAGCTATAGTGATGTCCCGCGCGGGAAACGGAAGGGGCGCAGGAAAATACATGGTTTGTTCCCGAGGCTTGGAGCTTCGCCACCAAAGCAGCGTGGCAATGAGCGCCACAGCTAAAGCGCAAGCAGCGATCCCAGCTAATCTTTCTCTGGTTTTTGCCGGCGCTGCGGAGGGCGCTGTACTTGACCCGAACCCACCACTTTCGGAAATCCACTTCAGTTCGTGCGCGAGATCGCGACCGGTCTGCCAACGTTGCTCGCGATCTTTGGCCAGACATCGGCGAATCACATGGTCAAGCGCGGCCGGGGCCATCGGCTTGATCGCGCTGATGGGCTGGGGCTCTTTTTCGAGAATCGCCGAGGCCACGCTGATTTGGCTCTTGCCTTCAAACGCACGCCGGCCGGTGACCATTTCGTAGAGCACCGCGCCTAATGAAAAAATATCGCTGCGGCCATCGAGTTCTTTTCCCTCCACTTGTTCTGGCGACATATACTGAAACGTTCCGACGATGGCGCCCTGTTCCGTGATGGGTAAGTTTTGCGTTAACGCGGTATACGTCGCGCCGGTGGCAATCGGGGCTGCGCTTCTCGCCAGCCCAAAATCAAGCAGCTTTGCGCCGGCGGAAGTCAGCATGACGTTGCCAGGCTTTAGATCACGGTGCACCACACCGCTGCGGTGCGCTTTTTCCAGTGCATCGGCAATCTGCGCGCCGAATTTAAGAGCTTGATCGAGTGGCAGCGGTCCTTTTTCCAGACGCTTCGCGAGCGTCTCGCCTTCGACACACTCCATCACGATGAAATCGACTCCGTCCTGATGACCCACGTCGTATAACGTGCAAATGTTCGGATGATTTAGGCTCGAAATGGTTTTCGCTTCGCGCTCGAAACGCTGCTTAGAGATCGGATCGGAAGTGAATTGTGCGGGAAGAATTTTGATCGCGACGGTGCGATCGAGTCGAGTGTCGGTAGCGCGGTACACTTCGCCCATGCCACCTGCACCAAGCGGCGAGAGTATTTCGTACGGGCCAAGTTTTGTGCCTGAAGTGAGGACCATACCGTGCGGGATTATAACCTCACGAGCCTCCATTCTGGCGCCTTCTGTTTCAACTCCCGGCCTCGCGACGGCCCGACAGACTGTTTGCGGTGTGCCTTACGCAAAATTCCAAAAGTAGCGCCGCTGCATCAGTCTAAGGATCTCTTTTTGCGACGTAATCCTCACAACGTCAGGAGATAACACGGAGTTCACGGGAAGCCCTTTACATCTATGGTATGCGCCGCGGAAAAGCGGACGGGGGAATCCGGCCCGACGCCTGGACTCTCCCCAAAGCCTTCACCCGGAGGCCCGCCCTAGAAACTGATCCGGGCAACGAACTGGATCATACGAGGGCCAGGGTCCTGGTTCCCCAGGTCGTTGAAAATCACTCTAGTCTGCCCAAACACTTGGTTGTCGATGCTCTGTCCGATGGCCGCTGACCCGGGCGCACCGACCAAGAAGTTCTGGTAGTTGAGGGCGTTGAAGAACTCGGCGCGGACCTCGAGTTTAAGTTTCTCAGTGATCCCGGTCTTCTTGCCCAGGCTGAAGTCCGGTTTTACGAATCGCGGGCCGTAGACGAAGACGGCTTGGCCAAGCTGGCCTGGCGTACTGGGAACCTGCAAAAATTTGGGATTGGCGCGACCGTTGGCGGCGATGAGGCTGGGGTCGATGAAGTAAACAAAACCTGTGCTCTTCCCGGGTTCTCCAGCAGGCTTCACAATGTGAACAAAGTCCCGAAGCTGATCCACTGTCAGCGCGTTGAGCACGACTCCCGAGTCAGACTGGTTGAAAGTGTTTCGCCCGCTGGTGAGCCGGAAAACACGTCCCGACTGAATAGCCAGCACGCCCAGCAACTCCCAGCCTTCGATGGCTTTATTTATAAACCGGCTCTGGGAGCTCCACTTGCGGCCCGGTCCGAAAGGCAGTTCGTAGAGCCAGTGCACGCGCGCCGAGTGGCGAATGTCCCACGGCGATGGCCCCTTATCGAGCCTGCGATTTCGCAGTGTCGTGAAGCTATCGGTGGAATTTGAGGAGTCATCGAATTTGTCTGTGAGGGACTTACTCCAAGAATAGTTCCCGGTAACCTGCAATCCGTGCGACAACCGCTTCCGCAATTCAATCTGCAAGCCATTGTAAGTGGAGTTCGCGGCGTTCGCCAGCAGGAACGCGTTAGCGCCGGCGGCATCCGGATTCACTTGGAAGAAGTTCGCCGGGAAAGCCCCGGCGGCCTTGAAAGCTCGGTCAGCACACGCCTGCAATGCGTTGCCAACTAAACGGCAAAGATAAGTAGATTGTCTCGAGAGGGAGTTTGCCAGTCCCCCCGCCTGCCCCTGGTCGAGCAAAGGGATAAAGACACCGCTGCCGAAGCCCCCGCTCTGGGACAACGCGCTCTGCTGTGTGGTCCCCGAGCCATTGGGGCCAAACGCCGCAGCGAAAATGGGTACATTCCCCTGCCCGGTTAGGCCCCAGTTATTGAAGTTATTGGACGATTGATCCCTTGCGGGAACGCCAGCTGCGGCTTGCTTAGCGATACAGGCGGCCGAATTCGCCCGGCAAGCGGCCAGATTGGCTTGTGCAACCTTGAAGTCATTTAGGAACCCGTTCTCGAAAATATTGACTTCGTTGATGTTATAGCCTCTCCAGAGCCTCGTACCGTGGTTGCCTACATACCGCACTTCGAGAACAGTGCTGGGTGTCAGCTCGCGCTGGATGCCGAACGTCCAGGACTGTACATACGGAGTCTTGAGATTCGGATCAATCGAGTAAATGCTGTTCCCAGAGAAAGTGAACAGCGACTGCGCCGCCGGGAAGCTGAAGGTCGCCGGTTTGGTATTGAGCGGTGGCAACGGGTTCCTCAGAAGTAATCCTCCGGGTGTAAACCCCTTGTCTCCGGGGTTGAGCGTGATTGACTGCGTCTGACCCGGGCTGCTGCCACCGAAGGTCGTGTGATGATTCAATCCTTCGCGGGTGTAAGCAATAGAGTATCCCGCGCGAATCACGGACTTATTCGCCCCGCCAAAGACGGCATTCCACACCGGGTTCTTGAAGTTTGGCGTCCAGGCAAAACCAAGGCTGGGCGCGAAATTCTTGTAGCTCTTGTTGTAGAGATTATTCGAGCGCAGATTAAGCTGAGGCTGCGCGATGCCGGTAAGCGTTCCTGGCTGAAACAAATTGTCCACCCCGGACTTGCCCCATAGGTCTGCAAATGAGGCGCTAGCGTAGATGCCGTTGGTGTTAGACGGAACCCCTTGATATTCCCAGCGCAGGCCGTAATTAACGGTCAAGCCAGTGTGAACTCGCCAGGAGTCGCTCGCATAAAAGCCGAACTCGTTCTGGCGATTCCGCTGGGTCAGAGGCTTGCCAGCCAAATAGGTCTTGGTACTTTCGTCCACGTTATTGCTTCCCGAAATGGAGGAAAGCCGACCGGTAAGCAAGGCGTATAGAGCACGAGCGTTGTTGCCGTCTGGGCTTTTACGATCGATTCCAGGAAACTTTGAATCAGCGAGCGCGCTCGCTGCCGGATCGCCAGACGCTACTCCAAAGTTCACCACCGGGATACCGAAGTTTTGCAAAGAATTGTCCCAGTGAGTGTATATGCTCACGATCGTCCCGAAGTTGAAAGTATGCTTGCTTTTTGTCCATCCAATGTTGACTCCACCGTTCGTGGCCGGTGTATCGCGGTCCGAGGGTAGTCCACGGCTCGTGCCGCTGGTGCCCGGTCGGGCATTGAGACTGGTTAAGTTTAGAGGCCACAGTATGCGCAGGCCATTCTTGTATACCTCTCCCGGCAGAGACTCCGGGAAGAACTTGACGTGAGAGCGCTGGCGGCCCACCCGAACCTCCGTAGTCAGGTTTGGCCGAATTAGCCAGGTCACCGCGGTGGCGACGGACCACCGCTTGGAGAATTGTCCACCAACGGTCGTCAGACCTGGAAAAGATGGATCCATCGAATTCAGCGTGTCTGGCAAGGACGTAAAGTTGTTCCAGTTTCCGACGATATTCCAGCTCACGTTTTTCGTGACGTTGTAATCCAGACGCAGTGTGGGGAAGTATCGGTGCTGCGAGGACGGGGCATCCCACCGAAGCGTGTCGCGAAGCAGGTCAGAAGAGGTGCTCACCGATCCCTTGGCTCTGGCTCCGCTAATCGTCGCCAGCATCGAGGCGATGGTGCCGTCAATTGTGGAGACGCAAGAAGGACAGGAACTCAACAGGGCGGGAGAGAGCAAGTTAGCCGTGCAAACCTGGTTTGGCGCGATACGCGAATCACAAGTGGTCCAGGCGTTGGGGTTCGCCCCTTGGGTAACCTCCGGTTTATACGGGAACAGACCACCAGCAACTGGATCCTTAAGAATCGCATTCGTGCGGGTCTGCGCGGAGGGCAGGCGGAAATCTTCAAGGGCAAAAAAGAAAAACAGCTTGTCATGCAGGATCGGACCGCCGACATTCCCACCGTACTGGTTGAGGAGGTTTCTGGGGTTCCTGATTCTTGGAACGGCGGCGTTATTGAACCACGTGTTCGCATTCAGGGAGTCGCGGCGATAATACTCAAAGAGGCTGCCGTGCCACGCATTGGTGCCCCGGCGGGTGATGAACTTGATCTGTACCGCCCCCTCACCGGCACCCTCGGGCCCACCCGCGGCACTGCTGACGCTCACTTCCTCAACGATATCTATTTTCGGTTGGATGATGGTGAACATGCCGCCTCCCGAACTACTTTTCAGGAGATTGTCTTGAATATTGATGCCATCCATAGTGATGTTTATGGCGCCTTTGGGAAGGCCCAGGAAAGTACTTTGCCGGGCGGATCCTCCCTGCTGCGCGCCGGGGGTAAGCATGACGAAGTCCAAAGCATTTCGGTTATTAAGAGGCAAGTTGCGGAGCAGGCGGCCGCTTATGGTGCTCTCGATAGAGGTTTGTGTGGTTTGCAGAATCTCCGCCGCCCCTTCGACAACCACCGACTCCGCCACGCTGCCCATTTCCAGTTTCGCGGAAACATTGGTTGTGCCACCGACATCTACTTTGATATCGGGATAAACGCCAGTCTTGAAACCCTGGAAGGTAACGGTTAGTTTGTAAATCCCGCTGGGCAGGTCGATGAAAACGTACTGCCCGTCCGGCCCACTAGAACCGTTGCGCGTCTGGCCCGTTGACGTTTCGATCACCGTGAGCTTTGCGTCCGGAACAGTCCCTCCACCGGGATCCTCCACGACGACCACAATCCGTCCCACGGTCCGGACTTGGGCGATCACGCCGGTGCCCGCTAGCAAGAAAATCATAAGCAATGATGACCACCGACCGAATTCTCTGCTGACGCAGACTCGTTCCACAGCCACACCTCCTAAGTTTTGCGCTTACAAGCCACCACCACAGTGACTGTAAACCAGGATTTACGATTTGACTTTAGCTTTGCGCAGAACATATGCCAGGTACACTATCGTGTCAAGCTTCGGATTACCCACAGTAGCCGCCTATTCATTTGAGCTGCTTATTGCGCTAACCGGGTTTTAAATGCCACGAGTCGAAACAAGTTGATCTATCTCGGTACCATGCGGAATCAGCGTATAATCCGCCGACATGGAAATGGCTGGTGGTTCTGAGGGAGACTGACGTCACAGGGAGACTGAAATGAAAAGTGAACGCGAGGGCTCAGCAATCGATCGCAGACAATTCCTTGTTGCATCCGGAGGAAGTTTGTTGGCCGCAGCGGTGCCCGGCGCCTCGACAGCAGCAATTGCTGGCGTGCGAGCGGACGCGGGAGCTGGAACTGGCGCGGCCGGCGTCGTTCCTGCGCCAAGTACTCGCGCAGGCAGAATCCCCATCGGCGTGTTTGACCCGGTTTACGAAAAGTTTTCCCTTGATGAAATGCTGGACAAAGTAAGCGCGCTTGGCGTCGAGGCGATGGAAATAGGAACTGGGGGATATCCCGGTTCGCCTCACTGTCCGGTCGATGAATTGCTGGCCGATAGGGCCAAAGCCCAAGCTTGGAAAAAGAAATTCAATGATCGCGGCATTCAGGTAGCCACCTTGAGTTGTCACGGCAATCCGCTTCATCCCGATGCGAAGCGCGCCGCGGGTGACGCAGAAGCGTTTCGCAAAACCGTGCTGCTTGCGGAAAGGCTGGAAGTGCCGGTGATCGTGGGATTCTCGGGGTGTCCCGGAGGTTCGCCCGGCGACGCCCAGCCCAACTGGATCACCTATCGCTGGCCGCCCGAGCATGCGGCCATGCAGGATTGGCAGTGGAAAGAAAAGGTAATTCCCTACTGGAAAGCAGCCGCAAAACTGGCGCGCGAGCACGGGGTGCGCAAACTGGCTTTGGAAATGTGCCCGAATTTTGTGGTTTATAATCCCAGAACGCTGATGAAGTTGCGGGAAGCGGTGGGCGAAGAAATCGGTGCGAATTGCGATTTGAGTCATCTGTTCTGGCAAGGGTGCGATCCAGTAGAAGTGATTCATTTCTTGGGCAAACAAGGGGCGATTTTTCATGCGCACATGGAGGACACTGTTTTTTTTCCCCACAACGTCGAGAAATATGGTTTGCTAAACTTCGCGTTCGGCGAAAGTGATCTGAACGAAGAGTCTGAAACATTTCGCGCAGTGGGTTATGGACACAGCGCGACGTTATGGAAGTCTGTCATAAAGGCATATATGGATGTAGGCTACCAAGGGATTTTGAGCATTGAAAATGAGGACCCGATTCTACCCGGGGAAGTTGGCGTGGAGCGTGCGGCTTATGTTTTGAAGAATGTGCGCAACGAGCTTCTTGGTATTTGATTCCGGGCGGTGATTCGTTAGAATGTCCGGTCACGGATAAAGTCAGGGACATGCAGTAACAAGGGAGCGGCCAGATGCAGGTGATTCGTTCGCCGAAAATGTACGACGTGTGCGTGATTGGATCGGGCGCCGGCGGGGGCATGGCGGCCAAGATTCTGACCGAAGGCGGCCTAACGGTGGCATTGCTGGAAGCAGGGCCGCCAGTCGATCCGGCGAAGGATTTCAAGATGCTGACATGGCCGTACGAGCTGGCCCACAGGGGTGTCGGCGTCGGCGGAAAGTTCAACGAGCTCATGGCGCCAAACGGCGCGTGGAACATCGAAGGCGAACCCTACACTTCCGCGCCGGGATCAAACTTCCAATGGTTCCGGTCCCGAATTGTCGGCGGGCGCACCAACCACTGGGGCCGAATTGCATTGCGATTTGCCCCTATCGATTTTCGTTCGCACACGCGCGACGGCTTGGGTACAGACTGGCCGATCAGTTATGACGATGTGGCTCCTTATTACGACAAGGTGGAATCCTACATTGGAGTGTTCGGGACGAAGGAAAACGTATCCAGCGCGCCGGACGGCGTTTTTCTCCCTCCGCCCAAGCCCCGCTGTACGGAACGAATAGTAAAAAAAGCTTGCGACAAATTGAATATCATTTGTATCCCGGCACGGCTGGCGATTTTAACTCGCCCCCTTAACGGGCGATTGGCATGCCACTATTGCGGGCAGTGCGGCCGGGGTTGCGTCACGGAGTCAAACTTCAGCTCGAGCCAAGTTTTGATCCCGCCGGCACTGGCCACCGGTAAACTGGAGTTAATCACCGGAGCGATGGCTCGTGAAATTCTCGTTGGCAAGGATGGAAAGGCGCAAGGGATCGCCTACATCGATAAGGCCACGCGGACGGAGAAAAGGATTAATGCGCGCGCAATAGTTCTTGCAGCCAGCGCTTGTGAATCAGCCCGGCTCCTGCTTAATTCAAAATCTTCTCTTTTTCCGGATGGATTGGCCAATACTTCGGGGACGGTGGGAAAATACCTTACCGATTCGGTCGGGAGCAATGGTTGGGGCTATGTTCCGCAGCTTGAGAAGATGCCTCCGCACAACCATGACGGGGTGGGTGGGAACCACATATACATTCCCTGGTGGAAATTCGATCGCGTCAACGATTTTCCCCGTGGCTATCACATCGAGATGGGCGGCGGCCGCGATATGCCCGGCGTCGGAATGTTCAACGAGCTTTGTCGCCGTGAGGAAGGGTATGGGGCGAGTTTAAAAAAGAGGGCGAGGCAAACTTACGGCACAACCATTCACTTCGCCGGACGTGGCGAGATGATTCCCAACGCCGATACCTATTGCGAGCTGGACCCGAATGAAGTGGATCAGTGGGGAATACCCGTCCTGCGCTTCCATTTTAAGTGGAGCGAGTACGAATTACGGCAAGCCAAGGATATGCAGGAGACTTTCCGGGCGATTATTGAGGCCGCCGGGGGAGAATATCGAACTAAAACAGCCATTGACGGTCCCAATCCGTTTGGCATTATGGACGGCGGCAAAATCATTCACGAAGTGGGAACGGCCAGAATGGGCGCGGACCCCAAGACGTCCGTGCTGAACAGCTATTGCCAGGCGCATGACGTGAAAAATGTTTTCGTTACGGATGGAGCTTCCCTGGTAACCAATGCGGATAAGAATCCGACACTGACGATTATGGCTCTGTCATGGCGGGCGTCTGAATATTTGCTGGACGAAGCCAAGAAAGGCAGCCTGTGATGATGCGTGGCAAAGGGGGCAAGCGATGAGTTCCTATTCGGTTTCGCGGCGAGACATCCTCAAGACGCTGGCAATCAGCGCCGTGGGCGGCTCCGTGCTGCAAGTGATTCCAGCCAAGGCCGCTGAATACGCGCACCAGATGGTCCACAAGGAAAAAGCTGCGTCGGCAGCCGGAAAATATATCCCCAAATATTTTTCAGCACATCAGTATGAAACGCTGACTTGGCTTTGCGATGCCATCATTCCCAAGGACGATCATTCCGGCGGGGCAATAGAAGCCGGCGCGCATGAATTCATCGATCTTCTCACCAGCGAGAACGAAAGTTATCAACGGCGGCTCGGTGGCGGATTATTTTGGTTGGATAACTTTTGTACCGATCGCTACGAAAAGCTGTTTCTCGAGTGTGCTCCGGAGCAACGGAAAGAAGTACTGGATCTGATTGCGTACCGGAAAAATGCCAAAAAGGATCCTGCTTTGAGCCAGGGCGTGGCATTTTTTGCGTTTTTACGGGACTTGACGTGCGGCGGGTTTTATACGAGCAAAATTGGCATGGCCGATCTGCAATATATCGGCAACACAGCCGTGCAAGAATTCCCGGGTTGCCCCCCACTCACCCAAACGTAGCAACACCTCGCGCCGCTGTTCTCCATTAAACAAACGGATCCTCACTTCTAAGGGGACATAGCCCCCTGTTTTTAGAATCGGAGCTTGGAAAGGTATTTGTAGCTCTGCTGAATGCTGTCGAAAGGCGATTTGGGTTCGTCGTGTTCGACGAAGTAGTGCTTGATTCCGGCTTTATCAGAGTGCGCGAAAATACGCTTCCAATCGATCGCGCCGCTGCCAACATCCATCATGTGGTGCTCCTTGGTCATATCCTTCACATGCACCAGGGGAAAGCGCCCTGGATACCGATGGAAATACGCAACCGGGTCCTGGTTCCCTTCCGTGATCCAGCCGATATCCATTTCCATTTGAACAATTTTGGGGTCGGTCTCCGCGAGCAGGAAATCGTACGGCAGCTTGCCGCCAAGCGGCTCAAACGGTACAAACTCAAACGTGTGGTTGTGATAAGCGAATTGGATACCTGCTTTCTTACTGGCGGCGCCTGCTCGGTTGAATAATTCCGCCATATGCTTCCAGTCATCCGCCTGTTTGCGCCGCGATGCATCAATCGAGGAGCACACGACGTACTGATGGCCAATGATGTGCGCCGCTTCGAGCGTTTCGGGCCAGCTCTTTAGAAGGACGCCGTCATTAACGTGCGATGACACCGCTCGCAAGCCATTGCGATCGAGGATTGTGCGTACTTCCTGCGGAGACTTGTCGAAATAGCCGGCGAATTCCACTTCGCGGTAGCCAATCTTGGCAACTTTCGCGAGAGTGCCCTCGAAGTCTTGCTTCATGGCGTCGCGGACCGTGTAAAGCTGCAAGCCAATGCGGCTGATGTGGTGGGCGCGGTCGATCGCCCTGGCGGTGCGAGACGCAGCCACGAGAGCTGCAAGCGACGTCCCGATAAAAGCTCGACGATACATGGAAGGTATGCTCCTTTAGGGCCCGAGGAGGAGAGTATATTTTCGCCTGCCCATAAAACCTCAGGTTGCCAGTCACTCAGGCGCTATGATATTACGATAGCCGAAAAATAAATTGGAAAATCCACCTGCATCGTCGAATCTCCAAGGCGAAATGTCTTACAGAGGGCTGTTTGCGGTTCAGAGGAAGCTGCTATACGTTTTTTTTATCGGTGGAGTGATGAGCGGTTATAAAGCGAGAACAGTGAATGAGTGAGCCGCTGCTTAAGAATCGGACTGCGCTGGTTACAGGGGCAAGTAGAGGGGTGGGAAAAGGAATTGCGCTGGAGCTGGCCCGCGCTGGCTGTAAAGTTGCGGTTAATTTCTACCCCGATGCCGCCGACGCAATACAGGCCGTTAATGAGATTAGAGCAGTGGGAGCGGAAGCGTTCGAAATTAAGGCGGACGTTGGAAATAGTAAGGACGTCCGCGGCATGTTTGATCATGTGCTGAGCAGGTTCGGGCGACTCGATATTTTGGTCAACAATGCCGGGGTGCAGACGTGGGCTCCGCTTTTGGAGCTGAAAGAATCCGAATGGGACCGCGACATCAATACGAATCTGAAAGGCTGCTTTCTCTGTACCCAGATGGCCGCGCGCCATATGAAAGAGCATTCCGCCGGCGCGATCATTAATATCGGCTCGGGATGCAACAAAGTTCCCTTTCCGCGCCTGGTCGCTTACACCGCGAGCAAAGGCGGAATCGAAATGTTCACCAAGGCTGCGGCAGTGGAGCTGGGGCCTTATTCCATTCGGGTAAACTGTGTTGCTCCAGGTGCGATCCTGATTGAAAGAACCCGGAACGAAAGTGGCGACTACGAAAAAATCTGGGGAACGGCCACGCCGCTCGGACGAGTAGGCCTCCCCGCTGATGTGGGTCATACCGTGGTTTTTTTGGCGAGCGATCACGCGTCGTACATCAGCGGACAGACGATTTGGGTAGACGGCGCTGCGTTTACGAAACCCAATTGGCCATATGAGGTTAAGTAAAAGAGCGCCTGCTTGCCCTGTGCCAGCCAGTTACAAATTACGGTAACCAAGGATCGCAAATGAAAGTTTTTAGAATGATGTGGATTCTCATGTTGTGCTCGTTCGCTGTGACGGCTAGCGCCGAGGTGAGGCTTTCGTCGGTTTTCGGCGAACACATGGTGCTACAGCGTGGAGTCAAGATTCCCGTTTGGGGATGGGCGAATCCGGGCGAACCAGTATCGGTGACTCTGGGCACGAACACTAGGGAGAACAAAACCGCGGCCGATGGGCGATGGCAGGTTGAGTTTGATGCCTTGGAAGCTGGCGGCCCACTCGCTATGGCGGTGACCAGCACAAATTTCCTATTAATTAAAGATATCTACGTAGGCGAGGTCTGGCTTGGCTCGGGACAATCGAACATGGACATGACCGTCGCTGCTGAGGATCGTTACTGGTGCGGCGTAATGAACGAGCGGGAAGAAGTGGCGTCGGCGAACTACCCGCTTATCCGCATGTTCAAAGTGAAGCTCAAGATGGCCGACAAAGCCCTGCCGGATGTGCAGGACCAGTGGATGGTAACGACGCCCGAGACCGTGAAGAAGTATTCAGCCACGGGATATTTTTTTGCGCGCGAGCTTTATAACGCACTGCACGTGCCTATCGGCTTTTTCGATAGCTCGTTTGGTGGAAGCACTGTGCAGGCCTGGATTAGTCCGGAAGCGATGCAGCAAAAGGCCGACTATGCCTATCTGATTCAGGCATATTCGAAAGCAAAAGCGGACTGGAAGCCGTTAGCTGCAGCGAAGCACGCCGCTCATCAAGAGGCAATGACGAAGTGGGCGCATCAAGCGACAAAGAATGCGTCGCAGGGCAAGTTTCCGCCGAGAGGACCGAGTCTTGGGGATCCCGAACAGAACCAGCACAATCCCAGCGTCCTCTACAACGGCATGATTGCCCCCCTGATTCCTTTCCCCATGCGAGGCGTCATCTGGTATCAGGGAGAGTCAAACGAAGATGCCGCCAGCGTGAAAATATACCGTAGCTTGATGGAGACATTAATTTCCGACTGGCGGAAACGCTGGGGTGAAGGAGATTTTCCGTTCCTGTACGTCCAGCTTGCGAACCTGGGCCAGCTTGCTCTCGAACCTGCCACCAAAGCGCCAATCGCATTAGTTCGCGAGGCGCAGCTCAAGAATCTGAGCGTACCTAACACCGGCATGGCAGTGACGATCGACATCGGAGATGCCGGCAACGTGCACCCAAAAAATAAGCAGGAACTCGGCCGGCGGCTATCGCTGCTCGCTCGGCATATTGCCTACAAGGAGGACGTCATTGCATCCGGACCTATTTTCGACAGCTTCACGGTAGAGGGTAGCGGCCTGCGGGTTCGCTTTAAGTATGCGGAAGGCGGTCTTCAAGCCAAAGGCGGCGCACCTCTGGGATTCGCAATTGCCGGCAGCGACAAACATTTTGTATGGGCGAGCGCAAAGATCGACGGCGACTCAGTGCTTCTTTCCAGCCCCGAGGTTCCTTCTCCCGCAGCGGTTCGGTATGGCTGGGCGGACAATCCTCCATTGAATTTGTATAACAAAACAGAGCCGCCCCTACCGGCATCGCCTTTCAGGACCGACGACTGGTAGGAAGAAAAAGTTTCTCGGTTGCGGTTATGGATGCAGATTGTATCGGCTCCGGCTCCCTCATCCCTTTTCTTACTGGACAAACTTGCAGATTCGAATATTGTATCTGAGTCTGACACGCACCCCCTATGCCCATAAACCGCTCGCGTCTCTTTGCAGCCAGTTGTACCGCACTGATCGTTACGGCAATGAGTTTCGCTTTGCGAGGCGCAGCCGCCGCCTCCTGGGCCGTCGATTTCCATTTAACCAATGAACAAATCGGCTGGATCAATGGAACCGCATTTTGGGGATTTACTCTCGCCATGATCTTCGGAGGCCCGCTGTGTGACGCGCTGGGACTCGGCCGGATTATGGCGTTTGCGTTCGTGGGCCACGTGCTCGGAATTACGCTCACGATTTTCGCCTGGGACTATTGGAGTCTCTACGCGGGCACGTTGCTTTTTGGCATTGCCAACGGATCGGTCGAAGCTGCCTGTAATCCGCTGATCGGCACATTATTTCCGGATAACAAAACCACAAAATTAAATCATTTTCACGTGTGGTTTCCGGGCGGCATCGTGATCGGCGGCATCGTTGCCTACATCTTCGGCGTTCTGGGCTTCGGCTGGAAGATTCAATTCGCCACGATGTTCATCCCGTTGGTGATCTACGCGGTCTTGTTCTTCGGCCAAGCATTTCCGCGAACCGAACGTGTTCAGCAAGGCGTATCGACGCGGTCAATGTTCCTTTCCTGCCTGAATCCTATTTTCTTGCTGATGGTTGTGTGCATGCTGTTGACCGCTGCTACAGAGCTGGGACCAGGACAGTGGATTCCAAATATCCTGACGAATGCCGGGGTGTCAGGAATTTTGGTGCTGGTCTGGATCACGGGCCTCATGGCCGTCGGCCGGCAATCTGCCAGCACGTTCGTTCACAATCTATCGCCTTTGGGTATGTTGTTGGCCAGCGCGATTTTGAGCGGACTGGGCTTATTCGCGATGAGCCATTCGTCTGGACCAATGTTGTTTGCTTCGGCCACAATCTTTGCGCTAGGCGTTTGTTTTTTTTGGCCCACTATGATCGGCTATACAAACGAACGCTTTCCCGCTACCGGCGCTCTCGGTATGGCCATCATGGGCGGTGCTGGGATGCTGAGCGTAAGTATCGTGCTTCCCGTTATAGGGCGCGTATTTGATCGCGGCATTGCTGCGCGGCTTCCCACGGGTCACGCTGCTTCCGATTTAGCCGCTGCCGCTCCCGGAACCCCTTTATCTAATCAGTGGACGGCAATCCAAGCAGCGGCCGGTTTAGAGACTCTGGGGAAGGTCGCTCTGCTTCCTGCCATCCTAACTTGTATTTTCCTCGTGATGTTTATATGGCAGTGGAAGACGAAAAGCCGAACGGCCGATAAACACCTCACCGGCAGTTAGCAGCGCGGTCTAACCACGGCCGGCCGCCAACGCCATTTCCCGAGCTTCCCTGAGTTTGCGGACAGGATCACGTGTGGGCTTAAATTCCATTGCTACGAAGTGGTTGTATTTCAGTTGTCCCAGCTTGCGGAAGATGTTTTCGTAATTGATTTCACCGGAGCCTGGCTCGTGTCGCCCAGGAACATCCGCAACGTGCACCAGTCCGACGTGCTCAATATTTCGCTCCAGCTTTCCTATCAGGTTGCCCTCGGCGATTTGTTCGTGGAAAAAATCATAGAGCATCTGAACCTGGGGATGATTTACGGACTTCACGACTTCAAATCCCTCAGTCATCGAAGTCAGATAATATTTGGGATTCTCCTCCGGATCGATTGTTTCCAGCAATAAACGCACCGGCTCGGAGTTTATCTTCCGGCCTTCCACAATCGCCGCGGCTTTTTTCAGCGCTTCGATGCAGCTTTCATGCTGCATCTGGCGCGGCATGCCGGGCACGACATTGCCCGACAGGATGATGAGCGCTGGGCATTCGATCTTCTCCATGTATTGCAATTCCGCTCGCACAGCCGCGAGCAGCGGCTCATGGTCATCCGGCTTGGCCACACCATATTTTAATCCCGCCGTGCTATCAAACATGATCCCCAGCTCTTTGCGCTTTGCGTTTACGCGCTTGAATTCGTCTTCCGACCAGGTTTTATACTCGCCTACCAGCTCGACGTTGCCATACCCTGCTTCCGCTACCTTTTCGAGCCGCTGCTCCATGGGGAGATCGCGGAAAACGGTCCAAAGCATGACGGAGATTTTGAAAGGCGCATGGGGACCTTCGGCTTTGTCCTTCACTCTCTCCGCACTGCCCGCCAGGCCTGTTCGCGAACCCAATGGGACAAGCGCCGCCGCGGCGAGGTTTTGGGAAAATGTGCGTCGATCCATGATGCACCTCCTCAATCGCTGAATATTAGTCTGTTGCCGGTGGAACGTCGACTGCAAAAGTGTTGAAACCTATTTTTGCATCGTGTTTTTTTCAGCAATGGAGAGTAAAATCCACGTGCTTTCTCAGGGAGGGTAGAAAACTAATGCGAAGAATGCTTCTGTTGATAAGCGCGATGCTCGTGCCGGCGATTTCTCAGATGGCCACCGCGCAGGTGGACCCGAAGTGGAAAATCCATGATATGGATCGTCCACTGCCCCCGGTCGTCGATCCTGGAACGCCCAGCACGCAGGATTCCGCGGGGCGCCCGCCTTCGGACGCCGTGGTGCTGTTCGATGGAAAAGACCTTTCCCATTGGAAGTTTGGGAATGGAACCCCAGCCTCCTGGAAAGTCGAGAACGGTTACATGGAGGTTGAACCGAAAAGCGGTTCTATTCAGACTCGTGAGACATTCGGCGATTGCCAGTTGCATGTCGAATTCAGGGAGCCGACGCCTCCGTCAGGCGAAGGTCAGGATCGCGGAAACAGCGGCGTCTTCTTGATGGGCATGTACGAAATTCAGGTGCTGGATTCGTACCAGAATAGGACCTACGCGGACGGGCAGTCGGCGGCAATCTATGGCCAATATCCCCCACTCGTGAATGCTTCCCGCCCTCCCGGCCAATGGCAGAGTTACGACATCGTGTTTCACGGCCCGCGCTTCGGTAAAGACGAAAAATTATTAAAACCCGCCCGCGTGACCATCCTTCATAACGGAGTGCTCGTCCAGGATAATGTCGAGCCTTCGGGGCCCACAGGACACCACATGCGGCCGCCGTACAAAATGCAGCCCGCCAAACTGCCGCTATCGTTGCAAGCGCATCACAATCCAATCCGCTTTCGCAACGTTTGGATCCGCGAATTAAAAATGGAGTAACGAAGAGGTGGGCTGCAAATAGAACAAACTTGGAATCCCGGGGGCTCTAATTCGCTCCCGGGGATTTCTCTGGAAGCGCCCAAGCGAACAACGCTCCTCCGCTGGCTACGACTACAAACTGCCTGCCGTCTAGCGCATACGTAATCGGCGAATTTCCGATATGCCCGATGCTCGCGTGCCACAACGTCGCACCATCGCTCGTTCGCAGGGCCATCACACTCCGCATGGAATCGCCGGTAAAGAGTAATCCGGCATCGGTTGTAAGCACTCCCGCCGACGCTCCTCCGCCGCCGAGGTCGTGGCTCCAGCGAATCTTTCCCGTTTGGTAATCGATGGATCGCAGTACGGCTTTGCCGAACACTCCGTAATCTGCGCCCGCCCAGCCCACCGTGCCATCCTCAGGCTTGGAGAAATAAATCCCATAAGCATCGCGCGCACTGACAATTAGCGACCCGGTCTTTGCGTCAAAGCTTGGTGAACGATAATTGGTCGCTCCGCCTTCGTCGGGCGCAATCAATCGGCCATCCCGAGCCGGGTCCTTTTCGGGGTTGCGCACCGGGCGCCCATCTTTATCTACGCCCTTGGACCAATTAACCGCTGCGAACGTACTCGTAAGCAGGCTTTTCCCGTTTGTGCGATCCAGAACAAAGAAATAACCATTGCGGGAAGCTTGCAGCAACATCTTTCTGGGAGACCCCTTAAAGATGCCGTCCACGAGAACCGGAACCTCTACGGCATCCCAGTCGTGAGTATCGTGCGGCGAGGGCTGAAATCCCCACACGAGTTTCCCGGTATCAGGATTGAGCGCTACGATGCTGCAGGTCCAAGGATTGTCGCCCGGGCGCATCTGCGCCGCCAGAACTGGTGTCGGATTCCCTGTTCCCACGTACATAAGATTCAGCTCCGGATCGTAGGTCCCGGTGATCCACATATTTCCGCCGGTCGCACCACCACTGGACGAGTTGGGTGTGCCTGCCGGGGGAGTGGCGTAAAACGTCCACTGGATCGCGCCGGTTTCCGGATCAATCGATCGCAACAGGCCTGGAAGGTTATCGAAATCGCCAGAAACCGCTACGAGCACGTGGTCATGGATAACGAGAGGGGCCATGGACATCCAATACCCCTTTTTTTCGTCGTCAATCACAACATTCCATCTCAGCTTGCCGTCTTTTGCATTGAGCGACACAAGGTGAGCGTCCGGGGTCGTCAAATATACAGCGTCCTTATACAACGCCACTCCGCGATGGCCTATGTGAGAACCCGGATTGGGCGGATAGGTATAGTGCCAGACTGGGCTCGCCGTGCGCGCGTCAATTGCCCAAACATTATCCGGGGTCGAGACGTACAAAATGCCATTAGCGACTACCGGGGAAGACTTGATCTGCACCGTCTGGCCGGTTTCAAACGCCCAAGCAAGTGTTAGCTGATGGACGTTCGCTGGAGCGATCTGCGTCAAGCGGCTGTGCCGTTGCCCCGAGTAGTCGCCATGATATGTCGGCCAACTGTCTGGCGTGGGCTGCAAAAGCGCCGCAGGATCCAGTCCTTGGCTGGATGCCCGGCCACCGAATGCGAGCAGCATAATCAAAAGCACGGCGAGCCGAAAGATGTGCCGTCCCAGTTTCATTTCTTGCACCACCTCATCATAGAAGTGCGGTCGACTGATCGCTTAGCAAAAAGTAGCAACCACCGAGAGCTTGCTCTAGCGCAATGTTTGCAGGTACGCCAGAACGTTGTGCATATCCTCGTCGGTATATTTCTCCAGTTGCTCGCTGTGGGCTGCGAGCGGATTCATCACCGTGGACTTTACCTGACTGGCAGGCCAAGACCGATACCAGCCAGATGGATCTATCAGCGCAATCGTAAATTCGTCGCGGTACGCTAATCTGCCGGTTACAGCTTGGCCATTGGGCAGCGTCACTGTAGCCGTCGTTACGGGAGCGGTCGACCCGGGCGCGCGCGCCCCTCCCGGATAAAGCATTCGCTTCAGGAGATCTAATCCTTGCAATCTGCTGGCGACCCCGGCTAGGTCAGCGCTAGGCGAATGGCACTTCACGCATCCGCCCGCGCCATTGAAATATTCCTTGCCCGCTTCGACGTTTCCGGTCTGGAGATCGGAGAAGTTAACGCTGCGTCGCCGGCCTTCTTTTGCTTTAACTTTCCGGTCATGGATGAATGCGACCATTGCCGCTAGTGGTTCATCGGCGAGGTTGAATGACGGCATTCCTTTCTCCATTCGTCCATTCCGGACAACCGGCCCGATTTTGTCTCCGTGCACATCTTGCGCAACTAACAAAGAGGCCATCAGGTCTGGGCCACCTTCGCCCCCTCCGGCGTCGCGTCCATGGCAAAAGCCGCATTGCGCCGAGAACAGAACCTGGCCCGCTTTTACCTGTTCCGGCGGATAAGCGAGTGCATCGGAACTTTGTGGCGCTGCCTGCGGAGCTTGGCTCTGTTCATGTCCCGTTGGAGAAGGAGGAGGGGTGGCCGGGTCGCGTGGAGTTCGCCCTTGCCGAGTCTTGCTCTGACCAGCGGAACCCTGGTTGGCGAGGCGTTGACGAGCAGAATCGCGGCCAGCAGAACCGTGACCAGAAAGACTCTCACCGTAGCCTAGAGCTGCGACGCAGATGCCAAGAATAAATACGAGCGAATAGCCCCTACCCGCTCGTAACCAATACGAAAGCGAAGGCGTCATGGAGAGTCCTTAGTCGCTGACGAAATTATTTTCAATTGATTTTCGACGCAGAGTAACACATCCCGGATTCTTGCCCATACAAAATTGTCACGCTTGCAAATCCACCCAAGCTGCGTCGCGACGCGAGGATTCCAAAACGGCAGACATAAATCGCATCCCTGCAACACCGTCCTCGACTGTGGGTACGAGCAACGAGGAAGGTGCCGCATTGCGGGCGGCTAGTCGCGCGTGAATCTGTTCGGCGAGATCAGAATAAAGTTGCGCAAAGGCTTCCAGATATCCTTCGGGATGCCCGCCTGGCAAGCGGCTGGCATGCGCGGCCGCGGAACCGGCGCCCGGTCCCGCGCGACGTATGCGCACTCCGGGCTTACCTAATGGAGTAAAGTGCAGCGCGTCAGGCTCCTCCTGATGCCACTCGATCCCGGCTTTCTCGCCGTAAATACGGAAGCGAAGATTATTCGCGTTTCCCGGAGCCACTTGGCTCGCCCACAACATTCCACGCGCTTTCTCATTGAATCGCAACAAAACCTGCACATTATCGTCGAGGCGCCTTTTCGCCACGAAAGAGGATAAATCGGCGGCAACCTGGCGGCACGGAAGACCCGTAACAAAACAAACTATGTTGTATGCATGCGTACCAATGTCCCCGAGGGCGCCGGCAGGACCGTTCTGCACCGGGTCCGTGCGCCACACCGCTTGCTTTTGGCCCGTAGCTTCGAGCGGAGTGCTCAACCAGTCTTGCGCGTACTCCACTTGAATCACGCGGATTCGTCCGAGCTCGCCTTCCGAAATCATTTGCCTGGCTTGTCGCACCATCGGGTAGCCGGTGTAATTGTGGGTAAGGCCAAATACCAAGCCGGTGCGGCGAACGATTTTCGCAAGGTCCAGCGCCTCTTCCAGCGTGGTCGTTAGAGGTTTGTCGCAGATGACGTGGAAGCCGGCCTCAAGAAAAGTTTTAGAAATCGCATAATGCGAATTGTTGGGCGTTACCACCGAGACTGCGTCAATTTTATCTTTGCGCGCGGCTTCGCTACGGGACATCTCGGCGAAATTCCCGTACGCGCGGTCCGGCGCCAAATGAAGTTGCAGTCCCGCCGCGCGACTGCGCGCGGGATCGGAAGAGAGCGCTGCGGCCACCAGCTCAAAATGATCGTCGAGTCTCGCCGCGATGCGGTGCACAGCGCCGATAAATGCTCCGGGACCCCCACCCACCATGCCCAACCGAAGTCGTCGATCGGTTTCAGGGCCGCGCTCGGAATCCGGCTTGCCACTCTGTTTAGAATCTATTGTCATCGTCCTCCGCCTAGCCTAAACCGAGCATTCGCCGGATCGCCGCCTTGTCGGCTCCGGAACCCGCAAAATCATCGAACGACGAACTCGCGCTTTGGATGATATGACGCGCGATGAAAGGGGCGCCCTCAGCGGCTCCCTGCTCGCTGCTCTTGATCGCGCATTCCCATTCCAACACCGCCCATCCCGCGAACCCGTATTGCGTGAGCTTCGAGAAAATACCGCTGAAGTCCACTTGTCCGTCGCCTAAGGACCGAAATCTGCCGGCGCGCTTCACCCACGGCTGGAAGCCGCCATAAACGCCCTGACTTCCCGTCGGATGGAATTCCGCATCCTTGACGTGAAACATTTTAATGCGCTCATGATAAAGATCGATGAACTGCAAATAATCAAGCTGCTGAAGCACGAAGTGACTCGGGTCATAGAGTATCTTGCAGCGGGGCGAGTTCCCCACCCGTTCCAAAAACATTTCAAAGGTTACGCCGTCGTGAAGATCTTCGCCAGGATGTATCTCGAAGCAAAGATCCACTCCTGCTTCGTCGAATGCTCTTAATATCGGGCGCCATCGAGCAGCTAGCTCGTCAAAAGCTGTTTCGATGAGCCCGGCAGGCCGTTGTGGCCACGGGTAAACGTATGGCCACGCCAGGGCCCCCGAAAAAGATGCGTGCGCCCGCAGACCTAGATTGGCGGACGCTTTTGCGGCTAGTAATAATTGCTGCACCGCCCATGCTTGCCTGGCTTTTGGATTTCCTCTGACATCTTCCGGCGCAAATCCATCGAAGGCCAGATCGTACGCGGGATGAACCGCAACAAGCTGGCCCTGCAAATGCGTGGAAAGTTCCGTGGCCGCAACTCCACAAGTATTTAGAATGCCTCGGACTTCGTCGCAGTATGCCTTGCTCTCACCTGCAAGCTTCAGATCGAATAGCCTTCTGTCCCAGGTAGGAATCTGCACGCCTTTGTACCCCAGCTTCGCAGCCCACTTGGCAATGCTCTCCAGACTATTGAATGGCGCCTTGTCGCCGGCAAACTGAGCCAGAAAAATTGCCGGTCCCTGAATCGTTTTCATTTGCACCCTCAGTACTGGTAAATCTCAACCGAATCACGACTCCAGTTTACGTTGGCATCAGCTGGTAAGCGTTTTCAGAGCTTGGACCTTCTTCAAAATTAGCGAAATTTCAAACGAGAACAAGTTTACGCCACTATTTTTTACGGGTTAAGACCGGAATCTTGGCATAACCGGGAGCCACTCTCTCGATGTTGGCATCCAGTTTTGCTTTCGCGTGCCCCATGGCCCACTTAATTCCCCCGGCGACGATTTCTAGAAAAAATTCATTCTCCCAGGTTTCCGGAAGGTGGCCCATCGCAGTGTAAAACACCCGCCCCTTACCATGCCGGCGCGCCCACGTTGCCGGATAAGGAGGTCTCTGATATTGCTCTCCCGTCATCCCAGCGGTATCAACGGTCAGAATCACGTGCATATCCGGAGTGAAGTTTTTCAGCGAATACCACTCGTCATTGAAGCCTGCCGGTGGCGTCGTAAGGCCCGGAAATTTCGCATCGTTGACGATCAAGTGTGCAGGCTGAATCTTCCCGTGCGCGAGGAACTCCCCGCCAAGCATTCGCAAATATGGTTCGCTCTGCTGATTCGATGGATCCCCCGCAGTTCGCTGCGTATCCAGCTCCGGATGAAATGTATCGCTGGCGGCGTGGGTACCCACAAAACCAAGGCCGTTGTGCACCGCTTCCAAAAAAGCTTGTTTCCCTTGCGCCGACATCGGCGGCTGCCCGTCTGTGCCCGGTTTCGTGAGGTCACCGGTGGTAAAGAAAAACAGCAACTGATGTGCCCGAAACTCCCCCGAATCAAAAATCCTTCCGTCTTTTGTAGCCTTGACCTCGAATCCGTGCTTGGCCCCCAATTTGCCGAGCGCAACTTCCACGACGCTCGGTTTCCCATCCGTACTTTTTATGACTGCGTGTTCGTACCCGGAAGACTTCGTAAAAAACAGTATCGACGGTTTGCCTGCCGCAAAAAGCCGGGGCTGGAAAGCGAGCGCCGAGCTGACCGCCCCGAGCGTTCGAAGAAACTCCCTGCGATTAAAAATATTGTCCATCTTGCGTCTCCCCCATTTATCTTTCGTCAGCTACGGACTGTCGCTATTCAATTTTAAGCTGTTTCAGGGTGACGCACTTTGGTCCCCAGGAAGGAATAAGCAGCGACAAATACGTACGCGGCCAGTGGCACGAGATAAGCAATCGCAATGCTATGAAAGGATTCTGCGATTAGGCCCATCAGCGGCGTCAGCACGGCTCCCCCGACAATTGCCATCACAATCAGCGATCCGCCGATCTTTGTGTTCGGCCCCAATCCTTTCAAACCGAGCGCAAAGATCGTAGGGAACATGAGCGACATAAAAAAGCTGGTCAGAAACATCGCCCACATTCCAATCCAGCCCGGCCACAATATACCAATCGCCACCAGGAGAATGTTTGCCAAGCTATATATGCCCATGAGTTTGTTGGGGGCGACAAAACGCATAATGTAGGCGGACGCAAAGCGTCCGACACCAAAAGCCGCAAGCGTACCCGTGAGGAAATAGCCAGCCACCTTCTCCGGTCGATGCGTGTAGTCCTGTACATATTGTATGAAATAGCTCCACGTGCCCACCTGCGCGCCGACGTACATGAATTGCGCAACCACAGCGAGCAGAAAATGCGGATACCGAAACAATTCCCGAAAGCGCCCGTGATCGCCGCCGGCCTCGTGCTCGCTCTTGATAACTGGAAACTTCGTTCGCCAGATGAGAATAGCCCACAGCAAAGCGACTACGCCAATAAACATGTATGGCCGCACCACCCGCAGTGTTTCGGACCGTAAGTAAGCTTCGTAAGCATGTTGGGATTGCAGCGCGGCAATCTGCTGCGAGCTGAGCTCCACGCCAGAAAATATGAAGACGGTGCCGATCAACACACCGCTGATGGCACCGAGCGGATTAAACGCTTGCGAAAAATTCAATCGTCTTTCCGATGTCTCCGGATCCCCCACTTGTGCGATAAATGGATTGGAAGCGGTTTCCAGGAAAGAAAGCCCGCTCGCAATTACAAATAATCCCAGCAGAAAAAACTCGTACTTCCCCGCTACGGCCGCGGGCCAGAACAAAAAAGTGCCCAGCGCAAACAGAAACAATCCGATTACGAATCCCGCTTTGTAGCCCAGTTTGCGCATCAGCAGGGCCGCAGGCATGGCTAACGCAAAATAGCCCATGTAAAAGGCTGACTGCACAAGTCCGGCTTGAAACCTACTGAGCGCAAAAGATTTCATGAATTGCCGGATCAGCACATCGTTTAAATTGTTAGGAACGCCCCACAAAAAAAACAACGCCGTCACGAGTATGAACGGAACGAGGTGACCCCGGGGAAAAAGAGGCTTGTTACGGGTTCCACTAACGATCTCGCTGTGAAGCACGTCATCTGGCGCGCGCATCCGGGCCTTTCGGAAATGCAAACAATACGCAAAGAATGCGAGAAATCTAAACCTGCTGCCCTAGCCTCAATCTAAACTGACCATGATCTTCTTTACTCGCGAAGGATCTTCGCTCCACCATCGCAGTGCTGCAGCTCAATGCGATCCCAAACAAACCTCGCCAGAATTCTTCACTCTGATTGCAATCGGCTCGCGGTCACAAAACAACAGCGGCACAGGTTATGTTACCTTCTCGCCGGAAATCTTGAACGCAATTGCATGCTCGCTCGGCCTTGCCTGAGGTGACTGAATCTGAAGCCCCGTGTCGTCCTGCTTCCACTCGACCTTGCCGTCAAATCCCAACAGCTCCACTTGTTGGATCCTGCCCAGGCCGTACTTGCTATTTGTCGCTAGCGAGGAAATCGCCACCTGCTTTGCGGGCGAACCCATGCAGAACGCGTAGAGTGTCTGACTTTTCGTTGTAAAGCGCACATCTTCTTCCGTGAGGTCCTTCCGTTTATTTTCATTAAATTTCGTGTCCGTAGTCGCTGCCGCTGTAGCCGGACCTTCGCCGAAAATCTTCCAGGGTCGCGTGGCGTAAATCCCTTCGCCGTGGATCTTCATCCACTTGGTAATCTCCGACAAAATATTGATTTCTTCCGCGTCCAGCATGCCATTGCTAGGCAACGGAAAATTGAGCAGCAGATTCCCGTTGCGGCTGACGATGTCGACTAACATGTCGATCACTCTTTTCGCGGTCTTGTATTTCGCCGTTTTGTCGTAGTGCCAATGACCGATGCACGTATCCGTCTGCCAGGCGTTGGCACGGATGCCTTCGGCCACACCACGCTCGAAATCGAGCACGCAGGTTCCTGTTTCACAATCCTCTGGCCGTTTGCTGTTATACACGGCTTCGACTCTTCCTTTGTGGCGCTTCGCGTCCTGATTGTAGAAATGCGCCAGCAAATTCACTCCCCAGTCCTCAAAAGGGAGCGCTCCATCGGTATAGAGCAGATCGGGCTGGTATTGATCCACAAGATCCTTGATCCGTAAAAACCACTGGCGCTTCCAGGCCTCCGGAATGTCTTTGTCATTCCAGTCCAGCTTCGCAGGTATTTCCTTAATATCATGATAAAGATCGGCGTAACGCGGACCGGCGCCGTCATAAGGAACCCCGGCGAGAGGGCCCTCTTTATCGCTTCCGTGGCTAACGGCGAACCACTTGTAGCTGATCCAAAGATGCTCGCTGACTCCAAACCGCAAGCCTTGTTTCAATGCCGCCTTCCGAAATAGCCCCACAATATCCTTGTGCGGGCCCATGTTCACGGCGTTCCACTTCGTATGTTTCGAATTCCAAAGGTCAAAATTGTCGTGGTGGACGCCCATGCTCACGAAATATTTTGCCCCGGCGTTCTTATAGAGTCCCATGAGATAGTCGGGATCGAATTTCTCGGCCTTCCACGTCGGGATCACGTCCTTGAAGCCAAACTTTGAGGGATGTCCGTAGCGCTCAACGTGATATTTATATTGCCGGTCGTTTTGGATGTACATTCTGCGCGCATACCAGTCGCCGTATTCCGGCGCGGACTGCGGCCCCCAATGCGCCCAAATTCCAAACTTCGCGTCGCGAAACCAATCCGGAATCTTGTAAGCTTGTAACGATTCACGCGTGGCCTTAAACGGTCCCGGCTGGATTTGGGGAGCGATTTGCCCCCCGGATAAAGCCCATGGAAATTTTAAGGCGGGCACTGCTCCACTTAGAAGCTTTAGAGCGTCTCTTCTTGTTATAGACACGCGTTCTCCCGGCTTACGGATCGAGGTTGGCCAGTATATTGAATTTAGGGCCGGGTACGATGGAATTAATTTGCGAATAAGTTTTAGCTCCCTCCCAGGCACCGGCCGGGCATGCCGTTTCAGCTACAGGAACCCATCTAAATCCGTAAAGTAATGAGGGTATTGTAGCTTCACATTCTCCTGTGTATGGTTTCACTGCATTCGGCGAAGGCTCCCTGCGGAGTCTTGCCCCAAAGGAGCGCTACCATGACGGATTCACACGGGACCGAATCAGGCAACGATATGCTCACCGATGTTGCCCGAAAAATCGGTTCGACGCTAGGTGCAGTAGCCGCCAGCACTGAGAATGTCACTAAGAAAGTGGCATCCGCATTTACAAAGAGCAAAGCTGCCGCACCGAAGAAATCGGGACGCAAGCGAAGCTCGTCCGCATCCTCAAAACGCTCCCGAAAGGCGAGCTCGGCGAAACGCTCTCGCTCCGGCGCTTCTAGTTCGCGCCCCGTCGCGCCACGCGATCGCGTACCCGCAAGTCTGCAACGCGTCGCGGCAAGTAAATCAGCATCCGTAAGGTCGCGCATTCGGTGTATTTCTCTGCGTGCTAGAAGTGTGTTCATCCGCAGGCATGGACGCTAAAGTGTCAAAAACGTCCGATATTCTTCCCAAGAAGCAGCCTGGGAAGTAGCAAATGCAAGTGGCTTGAATTCGCAATTTCAAGAAACGCCAGTTTCCGCCAACAAAGTCCCGCTGCCGTGCCACCTTTATATCGACTTACAATCTAAACTCGTGTGGGAAAACGGACACAACACCCTGAGGTAGTTCTCGCCTGGCGGAGAGCCAGTGATAAGATTGCGTCCGCCTTGCACTCACTTGCAAAGCTCCGATTGGAAGAAAGGGACCAAGAATGCACAATTGGCTGAGAAGTGCGGTCGCTGTGGTCATCGTTCTGGCGCTGTTGCTGGTCCAATTGCCGGCGAATGCCTATTCCGTGCTTACGCACGAAGCGAATATCGACGCGCTTTGGGAGCCGGTGATTCAGCCCCTCTTGAAACAGCGCTTTCCGGACGCCACCCAGGACGACTTGACCAAAGCGCGGGCTTACGCTTATGGCGGCTGCATCATTCAGGACCTGGGCTACTATCCTTTCGGGAGCAAATTTTTTAGCAATCTGCTGCATTATGCGCGTACCGGCGATTTCGTCGAGGCCATGATTCGCAATGCACAAGATCTGAATGAATACGCCTTTGCGCTCGGCTCTATGGGCCATTATGCCGCCGATAATTCCGGGCATCCTCTCGCCGTAAATCGCAGCGTCGCGCTGATGTATCCCAAGCTGCGAGCGAAATACGGTGATGTGGTCACATACGCCGAAGACAAAAAATCACACACCATGGTGGAATTCTCCTTCGACGTCGTGCAAGTAGCCAGCGGCGCCTACCTCCCAGACACCTATCACAACTTCATAGGTTTCGAGGTTTCCAAACCCCTGCTCGAGCGCGTTTTTCACGAAGTGTACGGTTTCGAAATGAAGGAAATGTTTTTGAGCGAAGATCTGGCCATCGGCACGTACCGCCACTCGGTCAGCCACATTATTCCCCGAACTACGAAGGTGGCTTGGGCCAAGAAGCGCAAGGAAATTGAAAAGCTCACACCGGGTATCAAGCGAAAACAATTTATTTTTCACTTGTCGCACAAACAATATCGAAAAGATTTTGGCAAGGAGTATCGTGAACCAGGTTTCTTTTCACGCCTTTTGGGATTTATTTTTGACGTCATTCCCAGAGTCGGGCCGTTCCGGGCTTTTAGCTTTAGGACCCCGACTCCGCAGGCGGAGGATTTATTTTTGCAGAGCTTTAAGAACACGCACATTCTTTACCGGCAAACGCTTGATAAAGTCCGAGCGGGAGAAAAGCTGAATCTGAAAAACACCGACTTCGATACTGGGAAACCATCTCAATGGGGCGAATATTCTCTCGCCGACGACACATACGCTCAATTGGTGGATAAACTTGCCGGGCATAAATTTGCCGATATTTCCGAACCGCTTTGCAAAAATATTCAGGACTATTACGCCGCTCCCGCGCCGCCCCCCAGCAAAGGCTCCAAGCCGCCGGAGCTTAAGGAAAAAACACGCCAGCAACTCGAAGCGCTCAAAACAGCATGCAGCTCCAATTCGCATCCACCACAACCGCACACTCAATAAAATAGTAGCCAAAGCGCGTACCACAATCTCGGTAACGAACACTTGCCTGCAGCGGCGAATAAGCTGTAATTCCGAGTTTCGATGATTTTTAGCGAGGCGAAGAGTCCAACGCGAGCTTCGCCTATTTTGTCCTTGACACTGCAATTCTTGCGGGCCTATTGTCTCCCCCAGCTTGCGTCGAGAGTGTCCCCACCTATTGCTGCGCGCTGCTTCAGGAGGAATAAATGAATCGCTTTCGAATTCGAATATGTCTCGCGATTACGCTTCTTAGCGCATTTTCGCTGTCGGCTCAGAACAGCTGTCCTGCGGGCGTGCCGCCTGGAACCACGTGCTTGCCCGGTCAGGACGCAAACGGCGCATTTTTTCTTATCGCGGTTCCGGCCAATTACAACGGCCAACTTGTTCTTTGGAATCATGGCTACTCGCTTAATCCGCCGCGAATGCTCGCGGCGAGCGACCTTGGTCCGGCCTTGGCGTTTCTGCAATTTGGTTTTGCCGCAGCGGCTTCGAGTTACCGCCCGGACGCGGCTGGCTTGGGAGGCTGGGCTGTCAGGGATGGCGCTGAAGATACAGAAGCTTTGCGCCTGCGGTTCGTGGATATTTTTGGACGCCCGAAAAGGACTTTTGTGGTTGGCGCTTCGGAAGGCGGCCTGATCACCGCGGAAATTGCCGAACGCTTTGGCCGCGACGACCATGGCAATCTGAATTACGACGGCGCGTTGCCGCTGTGCGGACCGTTGGCGGGCGGCCGCAAGAATTGGTACGGCGGCTTCGACCTGCGGGTTGTTTATCAATATTATTGCCGCAATCTGCCGCGTCCCAGCGAGCAGCAATACCCACTCTATTTTGGCCTGGCTCCAAACAACACTCTCACACCGAATGGGATGGCCGCGCGCGTAAATGAATGCACTGGAGTTCTGCAGCCGCCTGCCACGCGAACTCCGCAACAGACCGCAAACTTGGCGAACATTCTGAATGTCTCAAAGATTCCGGAAAGCTTCCTCATTACCGACATGGGATTCGCGACATTCGCCTTGCAGGAACTGGTGCTCGTGCGCACACACGGCGCAAGTCCGGTAACCAACCTCGGCGCCGAATACCAAGGCTCGACCGACGATGCCGCTTTGAATAGCGGTGTTTTCCGCGCTGGCGCTGATCCCGATGCCGACGCATTTTTGGCCAGTGCGTACGACCCTAACGGGCGATTGCCGATGCCGGTTCTCACCATGCACACCATCGGCGACGGACTGGTGATCGTGGAGAATGAGAACGCGTACCGGGAAACCGTCGAGGACGCCCATCGCCTGCAGCTTCTTCAGCAAAACTACGTGAATGCCAACGGGCATTGCGAATTTACGAATTCGGAAATACTGGCGGCGTTTCAGGGTTTGCTGAGCTGGGTGGAAACGCATCGGCGCCCGACACGCAACGATATTTTCCAACAGTGCCACCAGAACACGCTGCTATTCGGCGACAGGTGCAATATCAACGTCGACTTCACCCCGAAGGAGATCAATACGCGCATTGTTGATCGGGATTCCAACGAAGGTAAGCACTAGCGCTGAGAGCAACACGCAGCGGTTTTTGTGCAAAGCCGCGGATCGCCGCTCGGTCTAAGTTGTACGGCATCGAAACCTGAGACACCGAAGCCGCAGCAAGCCAAGCGGACGTTCCTGAAGTAGAATTGGAAGATGCCGCTCGACGATGCAAACGAAGCCATCGCTCGCGAGCGGGAAATTCTGCGGGCTCTTTGTGTCGCTGAGATCAATGGCTCGGAGCGCGCCCGGGCACTCGCGAATCTCGCGAGTTATCGCTTTTGTGATCCGCACCATCAAATTCTTTTTGATGTGCTTCGTGAACTTCCCCATGCGACTCCTGAGTGGCGGCGCGAGCGATTGCCTGCTCTGCTGACTCGCCGCGGCTTTCCCGATTTCGACCTGGATTTTTTTCTTTCTTCTTCCCGGCTTTCAGCGAATGACGTTTCGGCGAAAGATTTGGCGGCCGTGATTGAGAAGATGATTCATGCTCCCGGAAAATAGTGTGAGCCACCGGAAGCCAGGCGGATTGGCTTCGTAATCGGGTGCCGCGGCGCGCGATGATTATCCTTGAAATATTATTCCTATTTGTAGATTGCATCGGCTTTTTCTTGGCCGTGCGCTTCATCTTCCCACCGATGTCCGACACTTCAATTTAATTCCTTACCGCTTTTCTAAAGATTGAGGGTGTCGTATTTTTTTACGGATTGCTGCGATTTGCGGATTTTCTCCTGAAGTGTTGTTTCTTGCGTTTTTTGTTTTTGCGGATTCGTCCAACGGCCGGGGATGTGGTGGCCGCAGGCGGGGCAGGCGCCGCCGATCAAGCGCATGTCAAGTACGTTGTGCCAGGAGCGGCGAACGAGGATCGCGCTGCAACTCGGGCAATAGGTATTCGCGGCGTCGCTGTGGATATTTCCTTCGTAAACGTAATGCAGGCCAACTTCGCGCGCAATTTGCCGGGCGCGGTGCAGCGTCTCAGGCGGCGTGCGCGGCTTATCCTGCAATTTAAAATCGGGATGGAACGCAGTGAAATGCAGCGGAACTTCGGGTCCGAGATGTTCGAGCAGCCACTCGGCGAGCTTGCGGGTTTCCGCCGGATCGTCATTCAGCGTGGGAATGATCAGATTGGTAACTTCGAACCAGACGCCGGTTTCCTTCTTCAACCATTGCAGCATTTCGAGAACCGGCTGGAGATGCGTGAGCGTAATTTTTCCGTAGAAATTTTCGCTGAAGGCCTTCAAATCGATATTGGCGGCATCCACATGATCGTAAATATCGTGAAAGGCTTCATAGGTGATGTATCCATTGCTTACCATGACGGTGTTGAGGCCGTAGGCTTTCGCAGCAGCGCAAATATCGATGACATACTCGCCCCAAATGGTCGGCTCGTTATAGGTAAATGCGATGGTTGGACAGCCGTATTTAATGGCCAGAAGAACCACATCCTCGGGGGAAATCGCCGTGGAATTCACCTGGTCATGGCGCGATTTGGAGATATCCCAATTCTGGCAAAAGAAACAGCCCATGTTGCATCCGGCGGTGCCCATGGAAAAAACCTTTGTGCCGGGAAGAAAATGGTTGAGCGGCTTTTTTTCGATGGGATCGATCTGCAGCGCCGCCGGCGAGCCGTAGCCAAGACTGTAGAGCTTTCCGCCCTCGTTGATGCGGATGAAGCAGAATCCGGCTTGGCCCGCGCCGATGTGGCAGTGCCGGGGGCAAAGGTAGCAGTGAACTTTATTGCCGGCTTCGGGCTCCCACCAGCGAGCTTCATGAAGGGTTTCGGTTTTCTGCAGAACTTTGAGTTCTTCCACTAGACGTACTCACCTGTGATTGTTTCAGGGGCTGTGATTCGATGATACACCGAGTCTGAGCGCGGGGTTAGTCTGGAGTCGCTGAGGGGGGCCCCACCCCGGGGCATTTTTATATCAGTATGATTCTAAAGGGCTTTAAGTCCTGTGTTTTGGAATAGTGTGATTCTAAACAAGTTGCGGATGCGTTTTTCGTATCAGTGGATTCTAAAGGAGTTAGCCAAAAAGCTGGAGTTGGGCTAGCGGTGAATCGTGGCGTCGTGCTGTGAAGAAGACTCATCGTCAATTACCAGGACACTGTATAGCATAGTAGTTAGCTAATGTCAACGTAAATTTGGTTGTGTCCTAATTTGGGTTGCGCTCGCTATTCTTTGTACATATAAAGCTACGGGTTTGGCGGTGGAACTCCCCGCTGCATTCAACAATGTGGGCAACCCTAAAAACATCCTCATACTTAATCTCACCTACAAAACTAAGCTTGATAGAGCCATCACAAATTCCACGAAAAGTGTCTTGAGTGAGTGTTTGAAAAAAACTCTGGAATGTGAGCGTCTGTGTCTCTCCGGCACCAATAGCTATTTGGGGAAGCGCAGGGGACGGAGTATCTGGTACTCCCGGTACGACCAAATTGACATCCATCAAGACAGTGTTAGCCCTAGTCCTTCCAAAATTCTTAAATCGGAAAATCGCGCTGCTCTTACCGTCGAAATGCCCAGGGACAGGATTTGTGAAGCCAGCCGCTTCCAGCAATACATCGGCACGTTCAGTAAGGCGTACCGTTTGTTCATAAGCATTGGCGCTCTGCTTCGCAGCGCGGGCCTGAACAGCCGCATATATGGCGATTGCGAAGGTTGCCAAAGTGAGCAAAAGATTAGTTGCGATATAAAGATAGTCGGCCCAATCCTTGTGAACATCGACCGGGGCGACCCTTATGGTCTCAGATTCCTGTTTATTGTGTTTTGTTTGGGCTTCGGTGTCTTTTTTGGGTTCATTGGGCTTGGCAGAATCCTTGTTCAGCACAGATTTAGCGGTTTCTTCTGCATTGGGGTCGCTGGCAGTTTTTACCTTGTCGCTCTTGGGACTGGCCTGATGAGTTGCTTCCCGTGGAACTGGTGCCGCTGCTTGCGCCAGCACAAAGACGACCGACAATATCACCTTCATCATAGAATTAGTGTAACACAACAATACCTCTTGACAAGTCCTAATTACTGTAATACAGTAATAGCCATGCCATAAGGAAAGCGTACATGGCAAACATTCTGAGCCAGGAAAAGCAAGCGGCGATTATCAGCTTACTAGCGGAAGGCTCAAGTATTCGCTCAATCGAGCGCGTAACTGGCGTGCATCGGGACACAATATGCGGCTTGGCGTTCGCGCCGGTAAGGGCTGCCAGACGTTACTAGACGCCACCAGGAGTTTAGAAACCTTGAAACAGAAAACTAGGAAACCGGGAAGGCCAAAATTGCCAAAGGGTGAGGCTATGGGGCGCATCGTTCCCGTTCGCTTTGCGCCAGAGGACTTGAAAGCTATGGAAGCTGCTGCTAGGGCCAAGAATCAGAAGCTATCAGAATGGATACGGAGCACGGTTCATGCCGCTATCTAACGATAGAAAAACCCAATTAGGACACTACCGTAAATTTTGTGGAATGAGTCTTGAGCAATGACCACACCAGCGCCGCCGGCGGTTGCTCGCTGGTGTGGCCGATGTAACGTTGGTTGCCAGACCCAATTCAAATAACACCCCGTGTTGGCACGACAGGGCGGAAGCTATCGGTGTACAATCGCTGCCGTTTTCGAAGATAAAAAAAAGAGATCGCGATTAGGAGCGCTGCCGTTATTCGAGGAGGCAACGCTAGTATTATCGCTTTTTGGAGAAAGTGAAACCATGAAGAGGTCTCCTGGAACTTTGTTTTCCCTCACATCTTTCCTTCTGCTTTTGTGCGCGACATCCGCTCTTGCGCAGCAGGATTACGGGGAGGTTGCGTTTGTAAATTCCGGCCCGGCAGCGGCGCAGGCTGATTTCCTGCACGGCCTGGCGCAACTTCACAATTTCGAGTATGACGATGCTGCCGAGCACTTTCGCAAGGCCCAGCAGGCCGCTCCTGACTTCGCCCTGGCCTTTTGGGGCGAAGCCATGACCAAGAATCATGCGGTGTGGCACGAGGAAGAAGCGCCTGTCGCGCGCGAGATTCTGAAGCGCCTGGGGCCCACGCCAGAGGCTCGCCTCGGCAAAGCCTCGACGGAGCGGGAAAAACTCTACCTGCGCAGCGTGGAGATGCTCTATGGCGAGGGAACGAAGGAGGAGCGGCATCGGAGGCACGAATTTGCGCTGGCCGAGCTGCATAGCAAGTTTCCCGACGATGTGGATGCCGCCAGCTTCTATGCGCTGGCCATCCTGGGCACGGCCGAGAAGGGGCGCGATTTCGCAACTTACATGCGCGCCGCTGCGGTGCTCGAAGAAGTCTTGCCGCGACACCCCCGGCATCCCGGCGTGGTTCATTACCTGATTCATTGTTACGATGACTCGGTGCATGCCCCGCTGGGCCTGCGCGCGGCGCGCATTTATTCCAAGATTGCGCCAGAAGCCGGCCATGCCCAGCACATGACTTCGCACATCTTCCTGGCCCTGGGAATGTGGGACGACGAGGTCAAGGCCAATGAAACCGCGATCGCGGTCGTCAACCGCCTGCGGCAAAAAGCAGGAAAGCCACCGGTTATGTGCGGCCACTACAATGAATGGCTCGAGTATGGCTACATGCAGCAGGGCCGCGTGGCCGATGCGCGGCGCGTGCTCGAAGGCTGCCGCCGGGCGTCCGAACAAGCAGCAGCGGCCTCCCAAGCTAAGAGTCCGGGCAAGGACACGACGGCAGGCAGGATGCCGGCCTTCATGGCGGTGGGATCCTACGCCGATATGCGCGCAAATTTCCTGATTGAGACGCAGCTCTGGAATGACGACGTTGTCCGGTGGACTCCGCCGCCCGGCAACTATCCCTTTGCAGAACTGGCCTTTGATTACACGAATGCACTCGCGGCAATTCGCCGCAGTGATCTAGCCGGCGCTCGCGTGGCCGTGTCTCGCGCTGAAAAAGACCGCCAGCGCGCCGTAGCGTGGTGGAAAGAGCAAAAGTTCGACGAACCTAAGGGGGAAGAACGTTTACTCATCCTCACGGAACAGCTGCACGCGTTGCTGATGGCGGCTGAGGGAAAAAGCCAGGATGCCGTCACGGAGCTGCAACGCATCGCCGCAAAGGAAGATGCGATGCCGCTCGAATTCGGCCCGCCATCGGTTTACAAGCCGACAGATGAGCTCCTTGGTGATCTGCTGCTGCAACTGCATCGGCCCGCGGAAGCGCACGATGCTTTCCGGGCCTCTCTGGCCCGTACCTCTGGCCGTAGGCCAGTGGTGGAAGGCCTCGCTCGGACGGAGAAGGAAATGGGAGCTACAGCAGCGAAGGACGGCGGAAAGCAGCCTTCATCCAACGGTTCCGTTCACAAACACTGAAGGGGTGTCGGATCGTCAGCGCACGAAAATGTTGCTGAATTTTCACCGTGGGGGCTTACCGGAAAGGGCTTCGCTGCAGGTCTCGGGCCTGCGCGAAATGGCGGTCGTTCTCGGTGACCGGGGAATTGCCGCCGGAATCTCAATCAAGGCTACTGGAGGAAACAGATGAGGAATCGCAGCTTGATGATTGGCGTTTTGGGGTGCGCGATAGGACTAGCGTCGTCGGGGCAATCCTGCTCGGCGCAAACATGTCCCACTCCGGCCGCGCTGGCGACGAGCCTTTCTACTGCGCCGCAAGCGAGTGTCCTGAGCCTTTCTGGTGTGAGTCCCTTGACCTGCCCGGAAATTGCGATGCGGAATACATGGACGGGAGGTGAATTAATTTTCTCGGACTCTCCGGAATATCCGGACACTTCGGGGATCTTGTATCAGGATGGCAGCATGCCGGCGACGAGCGGAACCAATTATCACCGTGTGTTTGTTTATCACGTAAACGGCAGCACCGCGGGGCCGCAGAAATTCGCTGTGATTCTGACCAATCTCGGCACCGTAACCGGCAGCTTGACGGTACACAAGAAAGGGATTGCCGGACCCTCGACAAGTTATCTTTATGTGGGCAAGGTAGCGTTTGAACGTTGGCTTAATTCCACGGCAGCAGCCCCGGTAAACGTGATAGCGGGGGGCAGCGTGGAATTGGATACGACGTTTGATGCGCTGAATGTCAGCTACAGCGCGCTGCTGCACGGAATCTGGGACTACTCATTCGACCAGCCGCACCAGATTACGGTGTGCTCGCTCGATCCCGCCGATGATCCGGTGTCGGTTTGCCCGACGCTTGCCGTGCTTCCCCGCGATACGCATCAACGCGGAACCTTTCCAAACGCCGACAAGATTTATGACACCGCCGCTGGAGTGACCATTGATACTGTGAACGGAATCCAGCAACTTCCTCTCGCCGGCAACTCTGCTAACGATCCCGCCGCCGTTGGCGTTGACGCTACGGACAGCAGTCCCGTGACGCTGGGTGGAAATTACGGCATCGTGTATCACATGCATCTACAAACTAAGGCGACGGACAGTAAGCGGCTGGGGTTTCTTTTTAATCCGCGAGGCGGCGGATGGGCAGGGGCGGTGCGCGCCGAGCCCGGGTTGACGCCGGGCGGCGTGTTTCTGATTCCTGCAGGAACGGGCTCGGTCTGCTGCAATACAGAGGGCGCGCTCGAAGGGTCGTATCAGCCCGGCGCGGGGCTCACGGTGTGGCTACAGTTCATGCCAACCGGATCTGCATCACTGCCACTGCGTTTTATGGCGGTGCCGTTCTAAGGTTGAGGTCGCTAACGCGGGCCTTGCCCAAGTGATCTATCGTCCTACTTGGCGGGAGCGTTGGGCTTTGCGGCGCTCGTCTGACCAGCGCAGAAAGCTGCGCAGACGGGCGCGCTCGCGCCAGAGCAATTGGAAGAAGTGATCGCGATCGAGGTCCGCAGCCTCTTCGCCGAAGAAGGTTTCCATACGCCAGCGCAGATAGGGGCTATCCCACGGGTGGAGGCGAAAGCCTTTTGCGGTGATCCAATAGTAGCGGATGGCCTTCAGCATCCTCAGGGAACCCTAGAGCTGCTTTGCAGCGCTCTCAAAGAACTGCTGGATGATTTTCTTTGCGGTGGCTTCGATCATGCGCTGGCCAACGGATGCGATCACGCCGCCCACCTGCGCGTCGCCGGTATAAGTTACCTGAGTTTGCGGCGGCTGGACCTGCTTCGCGGCCAGCACTAATTCCCCTTGACCCTTGACGAAACCGGGCAACCCTCTTCCTTCCATGCTCAAACGCAGGGAATTTGGCGGATTTTTATCGGCCAGCTCGAGCGTGCCGGAATAATTGCCAGAGATCGCGGCGAGACCAAATTTGATCGTGGCTCTGTAACGGTCCGGCCCATCGGGCTCGAGGCGCTCGCAGCCGGGGAGCAGCTTTACCAGCCGGGTGGGGTCCGTCAATAAATCCCAAACCTGCTGCGGGGTTCCGGGCAGAATCGCCGTGCCGGAAACGTTCACTTCTTCTTCCCTTTCAACGGCTGCGGAGGTAATTTTTTTGGCGATGAGTTTTTCATCGCTGGCGCCTCGGGACCGGACGTCGCCCGAGAGAAGGCCTGCCGCAGCGCGCGCCGTGTGAAGACTGCCGCCATCGCGCGGCGGTAGTCGGCCGATGCGTGCAGATCGGAAAGCGGATCTACGCCATCGGGAGCATGTTCGGCGGCTTCCGCGAGAAGATCGTCCGAAACTTTCTTCCCGCGCAAAACCTTCTCCACTGCTTCGGCGCGATACGCTTTGGGGGCGATCCCGGTGATGCCTACAGCGACGTCATCAATTTTGCCGTTACTGACACTAAGCCGCGCTGCCACGCCAACAACTGCAAAACCAGAAGCCCTCTGATGCAGCTTGCAATACGCCTGGCCGACACGCGGGGCGACGATGGGAACACGAATCTGGCTGAGCACTTCGCCGGGACGCAATTGCGTGGTCAGCATATCGATGAAAAAATCGCGTGCGAGGATAGTGCGCGCGCCCGCGGCGCTGGCGGCTACGATTTCGGCATCGAGCGCGAGGATGCTTGCTGGATAATCGGCGGCGGGGTCGGCGTGCGCGAGGCTGCCTCCGATAGTGCCGCGATTGCGCACCTGCACATCGCCGATAGCCTCAGCGGTTTCGGGCAGAAGCGGGCACTTGGCACGTAAGAGCGGCGACGCCAGGATTTCCGCGTGGGTGGTCAACGCCCCAATGGCGATTTTATCGCCCTCTTCGCGAATGTAGCTCAGGTTCGGAAGGCGCCCAATATCAATAATGTAGCGCGGCTGGGCCAGGCGAAGCTTCATCAGCGGAAGCAAGCTGTGACCGCCGGCAAGAATCTTAGCCTCATCGCCGTGGCGCTGAAGCAAGCGAACGGCCTCTTCCAAGGTTTTGGGAGCAACGTATTCAAAAGACGCGGGAATCATCAGGACCTCCTCGCTTTGCGAGCCGATGCGGCGTCGCGTGAGGACTTTTGCAAGATCTGCCAAATGCGCTCGCGCTTCAACGGCATGTCAATGTGACGCACGCCGAGATGCGCAAGCGCGTCCACGACAGCATTACAAAGAGCCGGCGTGGCACCGATCGTTCCCGCTTCGCCAACGCCCTTGACGCCAAGCGGGTTCACAGGCGAGGGCGTAACGGTGCGGGCGGTTTCCATCCACGGAATATCGCAGGCGCGCGGGATGGCGTAGTCGGTCAGCTCCCCGGTAATGAGCTGGCCCTGCTCGTCGTACACGGCCTCTTCGAGTAACGCCTGGCCGATGGATTGAACGATTCCGCCGTGCACTTGGCCCTCGACCAGGAGAGGATTGATGACATTGCCGCAATCGTCGACCGCGAGATATTTCTTAAGCGTGACGTCGCCGGTTTCCGCGTCGATTTCGACTACGCAGACATGCGCGCCAAATGGGAAAGTGAAATTGGTGGGCTCGAAAAACGTGGTGGCATCAAGCCCGGGCTCGACGCCGGGTGGCAGGGACTTTGCCGAGTACGCGGCGCTGACTGCTTCACCGAAGCTCATCGACTTCTTGCCATTTCCGTGGAGGGAAATCTTCTTGCCGGCGAAAACCAGTTTGGCGGGATCCTCTTTCATGAGAAATCCGGCAATCTGCGCGAGTTTGTCGCGCACTTTCACGAGCGATTTATAGGCCGCGGTGCCGCCGACCGCGGTGGCGCGGCTTCCGAAAGTGCCGATGCCGTAGGGAACTGACTCGGTGTCGCCGTGAACGACGCGAACGTCATTGGGTTCGAGGCCGAGGACGTCAGCACCGATTTGCGCGAAGGTGGTTTCCTGGCCTTGGCCATGCGGCGAGGAGCCGGTGAAAATATTTACTTTGCCAGTGGGCTCAACGCGGACAGTTCCGCTCTCCCACCCGCCCGCGGGCATGGCGCTCGATGGGCCCATGGCGCAAATTTCGACATACGTGGAAAGGCCAATGCCGATCAGGCGGCCTTCCTTACGCGCCGCAGCTTGATCCTGGCGCAACTTCTTGTAATCGGATTGTTTGAGAGCGACGTCGAGACATTTTTGATAGTCCGCGCTGTCATAGATGACGCCGGTCGGCGTAGCATAAGGAAATTCTTCAGGTTGCGGAAAATTGAGGCGGCGAATGTCAGCGGGATCTTTTTTCAACTCGGCGGCGACGAGGTCCATGGCGCGTTCGATGAGGTAGGTCGCTTCGGGACGTCCCGCGCCGCGATAGGCATCGGTGGACATTTTATTGGTGAGCGCCCCAATTACCTCCATTCGCGCCGCCGGGATTTTGTAACAGCCGCACATCATCAGGCCGGTAAGAGTGGGGATGAGCGGAGTGAGCAATTGGTAGTATGCGCCGAGATCAGCGATCACACGAACGCGCAAGCCCAGGATCCTTCCGTCTTTCTTGACGGCCACCTCGATGTCGTCAATCTGGTCGCGTCCGTGAATCGTGTTTTGAAAATTTTCGCGGCGCGTCTCGATCCACTTCACGGGCTTGCCAAGGCGTATCGCGGCGTGAGCGACGAGGGCCTCTTCCGGGTATACGTTCAGTTTGCTGCCGAATCCTCCGCCGACTTCCGGGGTAATAACGCGCACGGAGTGCTCCGGGGCGCCGAGCATCGCGGCGAGCTGCGTTCGCAGCAGATGGGGGATTTGCGTAGAAGACCACACGGTAAGCTGATTCTCGCCAACCTTGAAATCAGCGAGAACCCCGCGGCCTTCCATGGCGACGGGTATTAGACGCTGGTTGATGAGGCGCGCTTTGATGACCGCGTCCGCCTCGGCAAAGGCTTTTTTCAAGTCGCCGCCTTCAAGCTCCCAACGGAAGGCGATGTTGTCCTTGTATTGATCGAATAAAACCGGCGAGCCATTCGAAATTGCTTTCTCGGGATTTACTAGCGCGGTTAGCGGTTCGTATTCCACTTCGACTCGATCAATGGCGTCACGGGCCGCGTAGCTATCCGTGGCGACGATCAAAGCTACGCCTTCACCCGCGAAGCGAACTTTGTCGACGGCCAGCACCGGGCGCGTTGCCTGCTTCATGTCCGGAATGACTGCCGCGCAAGGCACAGGGCCAATTACACCTTTTACGTCTTTGCCAGTCAGCGCGAGCACGACACCTGGGGCACTTTGCGCCTTACTTACATTGACGGAGCGAATTCGCGCGTGCGCATAGGGGCTGCGCACAAACATGGCGTGATGCATCTCCGGCAGACGGATATCGTCGACGTAATGCGCGAGGCCCTGGATAAGGCGCGGATCCTCTTTACGCTTGAGCGGCTTGCCGATATATCCTGTCGCCGTCGTTGTGGCCATCAAACTCCTCCGGTATGTCGCCTTGGGTCCGAGAAGGGGGACCCGATAGGTGTACGTCAGGGCAATTCTGTGCGAGCAAAATATATGTCAGCGCTTCGTTACTTTCGTTTTCTTGGAGGCGTATTGGACTGCTTCGACAATATGCTGGTAACCGGTACAGCGGCAGAGATTTCCGCTAATCGCTTGGCGAATTTCGGCGTCACTCGGTTGCGGATTTTCGTTGAGCAATGCCACGGAAGAGAGAATCATTCCTGGCGTGCAGTAGCCGCACTGTAAGCCATGCTTTTCCCAGAATCCTTCCTGTACGGGATGTAACCCGCCATTTCCGTTCTGGCCGGCCAAACCTTCTATCGTGGTGATTTCCGAGCCGCTGGCTTGCACAGCAAGGACGGTGCAGGACTTGACGGCTTTGCCGTCGAGCAGGACGGTGCATGCGCCACATAACGAGGTCTCACATCCCACGTGGGTACCGGTGAGTCCGAGAAGATCGCGAAGATAATGCACCAGCAAAAGCCGCGGCTGCACGGAGCTCTGTTGGACCCTGCCGTTGACTCGAAGCTGAATTTCCATGATAGGGGAACCTCCCATGCACCGAGCCGCGAACTTGTGTCGCGAGTATATGTGGCCAATGCTGATTTGCAAGCAAGCAGCCAAACAAGCTTGCAGAGAAGCGGAATGGACGATACTCCCGCGAAGTGAAAATTTCAAGGGGCCTGAAGTACAGGAAGAATCCAGCGGTGCGCCCGGGGGTCAGGAGAACATTTGAAGGAAGAGTAAGTTTTCAGGGAGGATTTCAGGAAGGAAGGCGGCGCACCCATATCCGTGAGGTCGCGGGTTTGCCCAGGTGAACCATTTTACCGGCGATATTTACGGTCATGGTCTCGTCATATTCACGTTTGCGAATTCGTATTCGCGCACCGGGGCGGAGCTGCAAGCTGTCGGTAAATTGCAGAAACTCGGTGTCTTTCTCGTAGATGCAGAGCACTTTGCACGAATCGCCGGCGCGCAACTCAGCAAGCAACACCGCTCCATTGCGGCGCAGCTTGGCGACCCCGCCGCGCAACGGAACTCCGTGAGGGCAGACGCTGCCTGCGCCAAATCTTTTCAGTAGCAGCGCCTCCACCTCGGGCGAAATGCCGTGTTCGAGCCGCTCGGCTTGGTCGTGAGCTTTCACCCAGTTGAGGCCGATGACATCGGTCAGAAGCTTTTCGGCAAGCTGATGCCGCAGCGCCAAGTGTTCGGCGATCTGGCGGCCTTTGCGTGTCAGGGCGATGCGCCCGCTGCGCTCGACACGAAGATAGTCATCGCGCGTCATGCGTTTGAGCGCGGCTGTGACGGCCGGGGGAGTGACGGCAAGTTCTTCCGCAAGCCGCGCGCTGATCGGCGTCTGCTCCTCCTGAAGCATCTCCCAGATGGCCTTCAGGTAATCTTCCCGCGATACGCTGGTCTTTTCCCGCCGCACTCAATGCTCCGTTAAGGCTTCAGTTTTTTGTGAGGATATCGCGTCGACGCAAATTGGGAAACACCAATCTGCGATTATCAGTTTAAAGGTTGGTTGATTTCGTTGATGCTCGCTCGTCTCGGATTCGCCGTGCCAAATCTTTTATGCGAACGTGAATATCTTCACAAATTCGCCGGTATTGTGCCGCATTTTCTCCGTAGGGATCCTCCACCTTCCAATCCTCTACCCTTGCACTTCCCGTGGCAAGCGGCGAAAGCGGTTCGCCGCTCATATTCACAACTAAGTCGGCTACGTCCACGGCTTCTCGAGAAATTCCCTTGGAGAACTGACCATCGCTTGGAATGCCCCGCTCCGCCAGCGTCGTGACGGTAGGCTTCACGATGTACCCGAGAGGGGCCAGACCAGCGCTCGAAGCTTCGATCACATCAGCCGCTTCGTGCCGCGCAATCGCTTCCGCCATTTGGCTGCGGCAGGAATTCCCCACGCAAATGAAGAGAACTTTCAGCGGCTTTTCTTTCCTTGGCAAAGTGGCTTACGAAAGGACTTCGTGCGGCAAAGATGTATTCGCACCCGGACTGGATTCACGCGCCCGGCGTCTGGGCTCACTGGCTATCTTCAAGAATGCGGCATGCACGGTAGTATCCGCAGTGAGCTCGGGATGAAACGTTGCCGCGAGAATGGGTCCCTGACGCACGAGCACCGGCCTGCCTTCCGACTCCGCGAGAATCTCGACACTGGGTCCGACACGTTCAATGACAGGGGCGCGAATAAAAACCATTTCCAGCGGCACGAACGCTTGTGCTGATGCGTTGCCGAGCAGCTTGCTTTTTCCGACGCGCACTTCGCTAGAAAGCTGCCGGCCGTAAGCGTTCCTGGTAATGTCAATATCGAGTAAGCCCAAGGATGCTTGCGCTGGATTTCGCACTTCCGTGGCGAGGAGGATAGCACCGGCGCAGGTGCCGAAAAATGAGCCGCCCCCACTAGCTAGCTTCTGAATTCCCCCGATGAGGCCTTCTTCCTGCAAAAACTGAAGCTGTGTAGTGCTTTCACCGCCGGGCAGGATCAATGCATCGCACCCTTCCAAATCTTTGAGGGTCTTCACGAAACGGTGCTCGACGCCCATTCGCACAAGCATTTCCGCGTGCGCTTCGTAATCTCCCTGCACGGCCAAAATGCCGATCTTCAAGAATTTCTCCCAAGGCATGGCGCACTGCTTTTCACTAACGTCGTGAAGCGAAAGTCCGCAGCCTGTTCTTACCAGCCGCGCGTCTGCAGCAAATCCTTTTCTTCCAACTGCCGCACATCGATTCCCTTCATTGCTTCGCCAAGCTCTTCACTGGCCTCGAGAATCGCTTTCGCATCCTGGTAATGCGTGGTGGCCTTCACGATGGCCTTAGCGCGTTTCTCCGGATCGCTCGACTTAAAAATCCCCGAGCCAACGAACACCGCTTCCGCGCCCAACTGCCGCACTAATGCGGCGTCCGCGGGAGTGGCGATGCCGCCCGCTGAAAAATTCGGCACAGGCAACTTGCCGGCCTGAGCGACCTGGCGGATAAGATCGAGAGGGGCTCCTAATTCCTTGGCTTGGTGCATCAACTCATCGTCGCGCAGGGTGGTAAGTTTCTTCATTTGGCTCACAATGGTGCGCATGTGGCGGACAGCTTCAACGACGTTGCCCGAACCGGCTTCGCCCTTGGTGCGTATCATCGCCGCGCCTTCGGCGATTCGTCGCAACGCTTCCCCGAGGTTGCGGGCGCCGCAAACGAAGGGCACGCGAAAGGCATGTTTCCAAACGTGGTTCTCTTCATCCGCGGGCGTCAGGACTTCACTCTCGTCGATAAAATCCACTTCGAGCGCTTCCAGAACTTGGGCCTCGACGAAATGCCCGATGCGCACCTTGGCCATCACGGGGATGGTGACGCCTCTCATGATCTCGCGAATAATCTTGGTCATCGCCATGCGCGCGACGCCACCCTCTTTGCGGATGTCCGACGGCACGCGCTCGAGCGCCATCACTGCGCAGGCTCCAGCCTGCTCGGCAATTTTAGCTTGCTCGACATTGGTGACGTCCATAATGACGCCGCCTTTTAACATTTCCGCCAAACCAACTTTCACACGCCATTCATTCCCGTTCACATGCTTTGCGTCCATCTGGGTTCTCCTCGACTCTAGTTTCTCTCTTGAACCTGCCAATTTCAATCTCAGGCCTGAAATGCTTCGGCCTTCACCACTACAAATCTTCCACGTCCTCGTGCCAGCACATTTCCCGCTGCGTCGCGAATTTCGCCCTCGTGAAAAAGATTGCGGCCTTTGCGTTCTTTTTGCCAGCCCTCAACGACAATCTCTTCAGCAATTCGCACCGGCTTCAAATACTCTACGGACAACTCCGCGGTCACGGCCCGAACATCGCTGAAACGATTGACCTTTCCCATGGCCTCATCGAGCAGCGTGGCGATAATTCCACCGTGCAGGAATCCCGTTCCGCCTTGATAGCGCGAATCCATGCGAAATCGCCCCACGATGCGCTTCCGCTCGTCGTCCTGCTCGAAGAGCAGCTTCATTCCTCCGGCATTGGCGCCGCCGCATCCAAAGCAGCCATTGGCCGGATTCGGTTCCAGTTTCACTGAGCCTCACTTTCGCCGGTTTTTGAGTCATTAAACAAGCGCAACCCGCGCCCCTTCTATTCTGCTTCCGCCGCGCTGGCGCTTCTTCATCTCGATGCGCAGCAAGTCCCCGAGCATGGCCACGCCGCGGGCGATGCGCTTTTCGTCCAAACCGGCAAACGCGAGGCGCAACGTGTTAGGCTGCGGATTTTGTATATAAAAATAGCGACCGGGAGCAAACAACACCCCGCGCTCGCGCACATGTATCAACAACTCGCTGGCGTCAAAGCCCGGAGGTAACTCCATCCATAAGCACATCCCCCCTTCCGGACGCGTCCAGCGCGTGCCAGGAGGCATATGCTTTTGCAGGGCTTCGTCTAATGCGCCGAGGCGCGAGGTGTATACCTTTCGCATCCGCGCTAAGTGGCGGCCCAGCATTCCGCGACGCAGGAATTCGGCTAAGGCCGCCTGGGACAGCTGGTCGGTATGCAAGTCGGTGGTTTGCTTTACGATGCGCAGGCGCTCGGCCACTGCGGGCGGGGCCACTACCCAGCCCACGCGGAGCCCGGGAAACGCCACTTTGGAAAAACTGTCAATGTGGATGACAATGTTCGCGCGGTCGAGTTGTTTTAGCGAGGGGAGCTTCTCGTCGCGAGAATGCAGGCGCGCGTAGATATAATCCTCAATGATGGGTACCTGATGGCGGGCGGCCAGCTCTAGAACTTTGCGCCGTGAGCTCACGGGCATGGAAGTCCCGGTAGGATTCTGAAAATCCGGCGTCAAAAGCATTAGCTTCACGCGATTGGCCATCAGTGTGGCTTCCAGCGCCCCTAGATCCATTCCCAAGGCGCCGCCGGGCTCGGGTACGGTCTTCATGGGCACTCCGAGGCAGCGCGCCCTGGCGCCGGAAAAAATTGCGATTGCCCCGGGATAAGTGGGGTTTTCCATCACCACGGAATCACCGGGGCGCAAGAAAGCCTTGCACAAAAGATCGAGCGATTGCTGGCAGCCGTCGGTGATCATCAGGCTGTCGTCCTTTGCAAGAATTCCTTCGCGCCGGAGTAAAGCGGACAATTCTCGCTTGAGCGGGGGATAGCCATCGGAAGGTCCGAGACGCAGTATTTCCTCAGCCTCTCTTCGCAGCACTGCGTTGACGCAATTACGAAGGTCTTTGATGGGAAAATGTTCGTCCGATGGACGGGCCATCACGAACGAGACCGCATCCTCGGGTTGGCGCGCGGTCAGCCGACTAAGTATTTCTTCGCCGCGCTCGTCTGCAAATAAAGATTCCCATCGGATGTGGCCATTCCCTCCAAGCATGGGAGGCGCGGGCGTGAGTTTGAGGCCGTTGCCATTTCCGCGGATGAACGTGCCTCGCCCCACATGGCCCTGAATCAGCCCTTCGGACTCCAGCTCCGCATATGCGTTGGCCACGGTAGTCCGGTGGACACCCAATTGCGACGCGAGCTCCCGGCTGGCCGGTATGCGATCGCCGGGGCGGAGGTCGCCGGTGTGAACCAGTGAGCGAAATTGATCGCGCAATTGAATGTATAGCGGGACATGACTTTCGGGCTGGAGTTGCAGGGGAAGCATTGGCTTTTCCTTTAGGCCATCTAGTGCCCATTGTTGCACGGAATTGGCCTATGTAAAGGCCAATTTGTCTCCTGCGATCTAGCGCATACGCATGGGGGACGAAGAGCACGCTTCCCTGACTTTTGCTACATTTAAGTCGGCACGAGCGATCAGACTGACGAAGAGTAAGGCCAAGTGCGGCAGTTTCCATGCTTCGAGTAAGCAATGGCGGCACGTTCATTCCTTCGTTGATATTCGCCTGAGTTTCGCCTAGAATGGCGCGCGGTGGGAACCCTCATCTTTCAAGTGCGAACCCGATAAGGCTCACTACGAGGAGGAAATATGGCAATCAGCGACGCGCTTCTACCCGAATTCGATCAAGAAATGGCTAATACTCGCAAGACACTCGAACGAGTGCCCGATGACAAATTCGGTTGGAAGCCTCACGAAAAATCCGGCAGCATGGGTTGGCTCGCCGGACATGTGGCGAATCTTCCAAGCTGGGTATCGATGACCATAGGTCAGGACTCTTTTGACTTGGAGCCCAAGGGCGTTCGAATGAATCCGCCTCCTGCGGCTGCGTCTCGAAAAGAACTTCTCGGCATGTTTGACAAAAATGTGGCCGACGCACGGGCCGCAATTGCCAGCGCAAGCGACGCGCAATTGTTCAAGCCGTGGTCCCTTCTCAAAAACGGTACGAGCCTCATGACGATGCCGAAAGCCGTTTGCCTACGCAGCTTCGTCATGAACCACCTCATTCATCATCGCGCCCAGCTTGGCGTCTACCTGCGGCTGAACAATATTGCGGTTCCAGGAATGTATGGTCCGTCGGCTGATGAGGGAGCTTTTTAATTCAACGGCACGAAACGAACTTATCTTTGTAGCTCAGGGCCTCGATGGTGAGACCTTTAGTTTTTCAGCGGCAAACAGCAGTTCCCTCCTAAGGGGGCGAACTACAATATCTTGACACGGGAATCTGGCCGCAATACGCTGGCCGCGTGAAAGTTGCCATTGGCTCCGACCATGCTGGCTTCGAGTACAAAGAAAAGATTAAGCTCACGCTGACTTCGCTCGGCCACCAATTCCACGATTTCGGTACCTTTAGCAAAGAGCCGCCGGTGGATTATCCGCTCTTCATTCGTCCCGCAGCCGAAGCTGTGGCACGCGGTGAGTTTGATCGCGGCATCGTTCTGGGCGCGTCGGGCAACGGTGAAGCTATCGTGGCAAACAAAGTACGAGGCATCCGGTGCGCTCTATGCTGGAATCTCGAGACGGCGCGGCTATCGCGCGAGCATAACGATAGCAACGTTCTGTCACTCGGCGAACGCATGATTCCGGAGGAGCTTGCCCTGGAGATTGTGACCATCTGGCTGTTGACACCTTTTGCCGGGGGGCGTCACGCACGTCGCGTCGCTATGATCGAGCCGGTGCTGCAAAATCCGCGGCAGCCTTCCTGAGACGCTGATGGCTTTGCAGATTTGTTATAACGCCAGCGAAGACACTTTTCCCTTACCACCGCACATCAGGAAACTTTACGGGCCGTTTGGACTTCCCTTCCGAGCCGATAGCGACCGCCCTTACATCACCTCGAACTTTGTCATGGGGCTGGACGGAAGGATTTCATTTCGTGAACTCGAAGATCTCACCGGCGGTAGGATTGTTTCAAGAAGTGCTGATGACCGCTGGCTAATGGATTTCCTGCGCGCGCATCACGATGCGCTGCTCATCGGCGCTAAAACCTTGCGTGAAGAGCGCGGCACCGACGGGCGGGGTTGGGATTTTGGAATTAAGGACGACGAACTGCGGGCCTATCGCGATGAAACTCTCGGTCTTCCGCGTCTGAAGGTGATCGTGCTCACGGGGTCAGCGAATATAAACGCGAATTTTAACCTTTTCAATTCACCGCGCGTCGAGCCTTGGTTTATTACTACTGCGGAGGGCGAGGAAAAGCTTCGATTTCAGCTCAGTGGCGGCGGGCGTGACAACCTGCCGAGAATTATTTGTGCCGGAAGCGAGGGTCACGTCGATATTCAGCTCGCCTTGCAACTTCTCCGCCAGAAACACGGGGTGCGTACGCTACTCTGCGAGGGTGGCGCAACACTCTACGGGCAAATGATCGAGAAGAATCTCGTCGATGAGGAATTCCGGACAATTGCCATGCAGGTGCTGGGCAGATCGACTGATCCGCTGATCGAACGCCCCTCTGCTTACGGCCATGCGAGCTTTACCGCGGACACCGCGCCGTGGTTCCGCATAATCAGCCTGCACTATGCTCTTCCTTACCATGCGTTCTTGCGCATCCGCTATGAAGGGCCAAGAAGTTTTACTCGCTGAATCCCAACGGGTTGAGCTGACGAGCGTTAGGTTTCCCGGCTTAGCGCTTATAATCACTTTCGTGTTAGGCGTACCCTCAAAACAAACGGGCCCCCTAGGCCAGCGCTCGCGAAAAGTTGGCTTGGCTCGCGCGCTATCTAAGCTCGGATATTGTTCGCGCAAACAAGCTGGCGAATTAATTCGCGAAGCACGAGTGACGGTTAACGACGCGGTGTGCCGGAATCCGGAATGGCCCGTGCATTTGGAAAAAGACCGAATCACCGTGGATCATTGCCCGATCGAGTCTTCCACAAGAATTTATTGGATGCTTAACAAACCGCGAGGCGCCATCGCTACGACCGCCGATGAAAAAGGCCGCGGCACTGTGTACGCGTGCTTATCTCCCAATCTGCCCTGGGTTGCGCCTGTTGGCAGGTTGGACAAGGCTAGCGAAGGACTTCTATTGTTCACCAATGACTCGGAGTGGGCCGCTCGCGTTCTGGCTCCCGCTACCCACCTGGAGAAAACATACCATGTGCAAATCGGATCCATTGCCGCCGCTACATTGCTTACGACCATGACAAAGGGAGTGACTACGGATGCCGGTGAACTGCTCCGCGTAAAGCGCGCAAGCATTCTACGGCTGGGCAAGCGCAATTGCTGGCTCGAGGTCGTGCTCGACGAAGGGCGAAATCGCCACATCCGGCGGATGCTCGCGCAACTGGGAATTGAAGTTCTACGTTTGATGCGCGTGGCCATCGGCCCACTCGCGTTAGGCGCCCTAGGCAAAGGCGGCTCACGGCCGCTTAGCAAGGACGAGAAACTTTTGCTTGATCGCGCTCTCCGCCAGTAAATCCATCAGAAACTTTTGCCATTTGTTTCCGATGCGCCACCGAAGTTGCATCGCGCAAAGCTGCATCGAGCTTGAAGCAACAGCCTTACTAGTGGTAGTCTTCACCCAAGCAAATTGCCACGGGGGGTGGCAGGGGTGACAATCCGACAATGTCGTGATTTTTGTAGCTCATTCGGCCGATGAATATTTTCTGAGGGACGCCTAGCCTGCACCGGAGTGGTCCTGCTACGTCCTACCTTTTAGCTGGAGAGTGAAAATGTATTTACAAAGAAAATTTGCGCTCCTGTGCGCACTTTTGTGTTTTACCGTTCTGTTCTTGGCAGGGACGCCCTCGGCGATGCTCGGACAGGCAACCACCGGAACTATTGCCGGCGTGGTCACCGATCCAACGGTCGGAACTGTGGCCGGCGCTGACGTTACGGTGCGAAATCTCGACACCAACGCCACGCACCAGGCCACTACCGAAGCGGATGGGCGCTTCAGCTTTCCAGGCCTACCCGTCGGCCCGTATGAAGTAACCGTCGCAAGAGCCGGTTTCAGTACATACAAACAGGGCCCTATTGTGCTAGTGCTGAATCAGACGGCCGTGGTTAATGTCATATTAAAACCATCCGGAGTCGCTGAAACTATTACGGTCACTGAAGACGCTCCCATGCTCAATACAACATCGGCTGAGGTTGGAGCGCGTTTCGATCGAAAACGCCTTAGCGATTTACCCCTTAGCGGCCAATTCGGCAGTGGTGGAGGGTTCCGAGACGTGTTTTCCGTGGCGCTCTCGGCCGCAGGGGTCAGCCAAACCAACAGTGGGAACTCTAACTTCAGCACTGGCACGAATTTCTCCGTAAATGGCAGCCGCCTGCGGGGAAACAACTTTATGATTGACGGGCAGGATTCGAATGATCCTAGTATCTCGGGCCGCCAGCAACAGCTGAACAATCCCGATCTCGTTCAAGAAGTGCGTCTCATCACCAATCAGTTCAATGCCGAATACGGGCGCTCGGCTGGGTCCGTCGTAAACGTGATTACGCGCACGGGAACGAATAGCTTGCACGGTTCTCTTTTCTGGTTCCATAACGACAATCACCTGAATTCTTGCAGCAATACCGAAAAAGCTGCTGGTCTCCTCAAGAAGGAATCCTGCAGTACTCTCCCGGGGGGACGCCTCGGCGCGCCCTTCCGAATTGAGAACCAGATCGGCGGTACCGCAGGAGGCCCGATTTGGAAGGACCATACGTTCTTCTTCGGCTCGCTGCAACGATGGACCGACCGCCAGTTGGGTTCCGGGTTTACACTCAGCGGGGCTCCCAGCGAGGCGGGGCGCAAAGTTTTGCAAGATCAGGCCGGGAGCAGGCCGCAGGTTGCCGCGCTACTGAAGTTCGTTCCCGCTGGCGTACCTGACCCGAAGCAGAACGCGACATTCACTACGGGGGGCCAGACGTTCAACGTTCCTTTGAGCAACCTTACCAGTTCCACCGGCTTGAAGTTCGACAACTGGCAGTGGTCCGGTCGTATTGACCATCGGTGGACAAAACACGACCTTGGTGGACGGTTTTTGTTTAACGACCAGACGCAGAGTGGAAGCGGACAAGTCACGCCTCCTGGTCTTACGACTGTTTCACCCTCTCGATCGCAAGCGATCACTTTATTCCTTACGAGTCAGCTCACTTCGCATCTGCTAAACGACGGCCGGATCGCTTACCAGCGCTTCAGTCAGGCGTCAAAGTCGCAGGATCCCTCCTCGGAAAGCATTCCTTCGATTGAAATTACGGAATTGGGCATTAAAGGCTTCAACGCCGGACCAAACCGTACGGCTTTTGGGCTGGCTGTGAACTTGCCCCAATTCCGATTTAACAATACGTATCAGATCCAAGACAGTATGACGTGGAACCACGGTTCCCACACGATGAAGTGGGGCTTCGACTTCCGCCGGGTCGAAGTAAAAAGCTTCTTCCTGCCGACGCTTCGTGGGCTTCTGCGCTATGCCACGCTAAACGACTTCGTAAACGACTTCGCCGAGGCGGCTAATATCAATAAAACTCTGCCTGGGGGAAGCACCCTCCAGTATTACAAGTGGTACGATTACTTCGGCTTTGTCCAGGACACTTGGCAAGTCAGGCCGTCGTTTACACTGAACTATGGCCTTCGCTACGAGACCCCAGGGAATGCTGTGTCCAGCCTGTATCCGGTCAGCGACAACATTGCCGCTGCCAACGGTAACCTGGACGTGCTGCGCCTCACACCGCGTCCCGGCCGCGATACGAATAACTTCCAGCCACGCTTCGGGTTTAGCTGGAACCCTCGCAAAGATACTGGGCTGCTTGGCCACATTACGGGTGGAAACAAGCTCGTTATCCGCGGCGGCTACTCGCGCACGAACGACTACACGTTCATCAATATCGCCCTAAACGTTGCCAGCTCGTTTCCATTTGTGGGTGCGATCAGCAACAGCAAGCTACAAAACGCCTTTACGGTCCTCCCTGCTCAAAAGGTCGATCTCAGCAAACCCGCAACCTTGCAAACCTTGACCCGCACTGTGGTAGGCAGCGACTTCCGGGCGCCGCTCTCCGAGCAGTTCGCTCTCGAAGTCCAGCGTGAACTCGCCACAAACACGGTCATGAAGATCGGGTATGTGGGAACCAAAGGTACCGGGCTGTTTCAGACGTTGGACGGTAACCCGCGCACTCGCTGCCCACTCCGCCCAACTTTTGACAAGGCTGGGAAGCTAAATGGTACCGTACCGTGTCCCCGCGTTGATGCGACTCGCGGGGTTATCCGCTTACGCGCAAACAGCGCCAGCTCGATCTACCATTCACTGCAGACGAGCTTGGACAAACGCCTTGCGAATGGATTGAGCGCGGGTGCGCACTACACTTGGAGCGCATTCATTGATGATGCTTCGGAGGTGTTCAACCCATCCACCGGCGAGATTGCAGTGTCCCAGGATTTCTTCAACCGTCGCAGCGACCGCGGGCGCTCGACTTACGATCGGCCGCATCGCTTCTCTGCTAACTTCGTTTGGGAATTGCCGGTTCATCGTTCGCAGCAGGGCTTCGTGGGCCACGTCCTAGGCGGATGGCAGATTGGTTCGTTTATGACTTTTCAAAGCGGATCCCCCTTTACAATTCTGAACGGCTCAGATCCCGCAAACGTGGATGCCGGAATCGACACACTGGTAGGAAATCCAATTCGGCCCAACTTGAATACTAATCTGAATATTTCCAAAATGTCCCTGGCGGAAATTCGCGCTGCGGGAGGTTCGAAACTGTTTACGCTTCTTACCCCCGAATCCGTGCTCGCCGGTGGTCCCCGGGTCGGCAATGTGGGTCGCAACGCGGTGCGTGGTGATAAACTGAAGAACATCGACTTCAGTATTTCCAAGAGTACGAAAATTCGCGAGCGTCACACTCTGCAATTTCGGGTGGAGATGTTCAACCTGACGAATACTCGAAACTTCGGCATCCCCAATGGTGACGCAAACGCCGCGTCAAGCTTTCTGATTGACCACAACACAAACGGCGGAAACCGCAGAATCTTCTTCGGCTTACGGTACGCTTTCTAGCAGGCGCCGGACTCGGAGTTAGAACGAGGCGGATGGACGGCCACGTCCATTCGCCTTTTGTCTTGCTTGGGCGTTCGGATGGGAATAACAACTGGCGGCGGACTGAGGGCGTTGTGGCTAATACAGCAGTATAGCGAGGCGATAATTGGTGAAGGCATTGGGTGCGTTTGGCGGGCATGCGCCTACGACGGCCGCGCGATAGCGGCCAGACGGAATCTTTTTCTCAACAGCGGTGGGCAAGCGGCTGAGGTCTGTCGTTGTGTAGCGATAGATCATCATCTGGCGGCGTTTTCCGGCGGGCATGCCGCTATCGAGCGAACATTGCTTTCGGGCAACCGCTAGCTCATTTGGAATGTCGTTGAGCAAGGACATTCCGCGAGCGTTTAGCAAGGCACCGATTTGTTTCTCTTGTTCCTCCACGCTCAGAAGCGTCACCGCCCGCGAAAAATCTTCTACCGCAAATAGCACTCCGTTGCGCTCGACCACGGCGATGCCGAGGGAATCCGTTTCTCTATCCAAAATATTAGCCCGGTGCGGCGGCGACTTCATCCATTCCTGATGCAGCACCGCAGTGCTCTGAGCCAAGCCCACATTTTCGGCAATCTTACTGAAAAGCGCTCCGGCGCGGCGCGCTCGCGCGGCCGCATCTTCCTCGGCAGGAAACTGATGCGAGAGTGAATCTTTCTCAGCCATGCGCCGGGCGTGCCGATCTGCGGCGCCGGCCAAGCCCTCATCCCACTTTAAAGCGGGCAACCCCTGAGTTTCCCTTTCTTTGTTGACAGCGTCGAAGAGTACCCGCGCCGAACTCCCATTTACCTGCGGTTGAGGCTGGGCCTCACTTCGAGCGGGCAGGATTATTGCGCACAGCGCGCATGCCAATAGAACCACGGCGCTGCTTGCGATTAGCCTGTGCGTTACACCCAAGCGAACAGCTCCTATGTTGCGGCCAAATCTCTTAATTTAAATCTCTGGATCTTGCCGGTCGCGGTCTTGGGCAATTCCGCGCAGAAGCGCACCTCACGCGGACACTTGTAAGGCACGAGCCTCGCCCTGGCGTATTCGCGAAGCTCCTGCGCGAGCGCATCCGACCCGCTCAAACCATCTGCCAGCACGACATACGCCACCTCATACGTGAGCCCGCTCGCATCGGTAATGCCCACGACAGCGGCTTCCGCAACGCGTCCATGCCCGAGCAGAACGTTTTCCACTTCCATGGGCGACACCCACATGCCGGCCACCTTAAGCATGTCGTCGGTTCTTCCGCAATAATGATGGTAGCCGTCGGAGTCGCGCGTAAATTTGTCCCCGGTAACCACCCAATTCTCTTCCCTCTTGGTGCGTTCGGTAAGTTCGCGCTTGCCCCAATATTCCGCAAAGGCGCTCTCCCCGCGAACCCATAAATTTCCGATTTCGGTTCCGGGCACTTCGCGACCCGTGTCATCCACAATCTTCGCCTCATAACCCGGCACGGGAATTCCGCAACTTCCCGGAAGCGCTTTTCCGGGCCGGCTGGACAAGAACATGTGCAACATTTCCGTCGAGCCTATTCCGTCAAGAATCTCAAGTCCGAATCTTTGGCGGAATTTCTCAAATATGGCGGCTGGGAGTTTTTCGCCAGCTGACACCGCCAGTCGTATCGACGAACAATCAAAGGGCATGCCGTTTTCTGACTCCCGCAACAACGCGCCATAAAAAGTTGGTACCGCGAAAAACGCGGTGGGACGATACTTCTCCACAAGGGCAATTACTCGATCCACTTTAGTCGTTTCCGGGTTAACCACAGTCGTGGCGCCCACGGAAAACGGAAAATACATCCCATTGCCGAGTCCATACGCGAAAAACAATTTCGACACGGAAAACGTAATATCCTCGGCACGCAGCCCCAAAACGCCGTGCGCAAAGCCGCGTGAAGTTACCAGCATATCTTTATGCTGATGCACGGCTGCTTTTGGAGCTCCCCCGCTTCCCGAGGTATAGAGAAAAAAAGCGGAATCGGTTGGCTTTGTTCGCGAGCATTCCATCGTGCTCGAGGCAGCTGCTATCCAGTCTTGCCATCCCCTCACGCTGACTTTCTGTGATCCGCGTCGAGTGGTCCCATCGGCTATACCAGCGGCGGCCCCCACGAGAATAATGCTTAGTTCTGAAGACGCGCCTGTAACCAGAGAGAATTCCGCCCAAGCGTCGGCCGCGACAATTGCAATTCGAGCGCCGCAATCCATCAGGTAATGCTCGTAATCCTTGCTACGCGCCATCGAGTTGACGGGCACGGCGATAGCTCCGATTTTCGCGGCGCCAAAAAATGCGGCCATAAATTCAGCGGAGTCAGGAAGCACGATTAAGACTCGATCGCCGAACGCAACCCCATCTCCCAGAAGCGCGCTGCTCACACGGCTCGCCAGTTCTGCAAGTTCCGAGTAGCTGAATGGGCGACCTGCGCCCAAAATGGCGGTTTTGTCCGGATGCTCGTGCGCGGGGAGGGTTAAAAAGTGTTCGGCTATATTAAAGAATTCTGGAAACGAGCTGGTAGAAACGGGCGCCATGCCCGGTTATTCTACTTCGGAGAATCGTTTTGGCCCAGTTTTCGGAGACGTTCCTGGAGCTTGCGACGCAGAGCCGCCGGCGTATTGGGGTTAAAAGCCACCAGGTACCACAGTGGCTGGCTGCGATCGCGGCTTAGTCCGGCGAGAGTCTCAGCATCGGCATTGGGATGCCTGGCAACGTTTTCCCGGATTGCCGCGTAGGGATGTTTTGCCAAACGACTCAGCGTCTTGGAAGATACTTTCGGATGTTCGCTGATCAATCGAAGCAAATAGTAATCACTCTCGGGAGCTTGCCGGGAAAGCTTCTCAAGCATATCTGGCTTGGCATCGGCGCTGAGCACCAGTCCAACCTTTTCGTCCCACGATCCGTTGATGAAATTGAGCTCGTGCGTGCGTGCGTGGATGAGCTCCTCGATGACCCGCTTTTCCTGCTGCTGGCGAGCTGCGGCCAGATCGGTGCTTTCGAGCGAATCAAGGACGCGCAGTAAATGCTGCCGTTCACCGAACACGATCTGCGTCGTGCGCATCCCAGCGCTCTTTTCTTTATGCTGTACCAGGTCTGAACGTCTCATCGCTGCCTCGTTTCCGTGGGGCTTGAACGAATAAGAAATCAGTCTCACGCCAAGGGAAATTATGTTCTGGCATCGCTTTCGAGTAAAGTTCAGGTGCCGAAAGGTGTTCCTGAGGTGCAACAGTGTTCGCTGAAGCGCGAGGCACTGTTTCGATCAGCGGCCGGATTTTTTTGCGAATGCGATTGAAAGGCCGCACTGATTTCCCCGATGAATACACAGTGTGGTAGTTGAAGTGTGAGCGATTGGCATCCGCGCGCGTACTTTTACGCAGCACGAAAACGAGAGGAGCCGCCACATGTCCGCAGCGAACGAGTATCAAGAGGAGCTTGCGCACTACGAAAAGATGCTTGGAACGCATCGAGGACGTTTGGCGGTCTCTCTCGACCGGTTGACCGAGGCAATGATTTTAGTGGGCCAACATGGTGTCTATTGCCATAGCCACCGGGATCCTGCGAAACCTACGATGGATATTCAACTGATTACGCGGGAATTGTCGCAGGCCAAACAACTGATCCAGAGTGTGATGGAAGCATTGCGCCAGGAACGTGAGCAAGCATGAGCGCCTACTTCAGGAACGGATTGGCGTTGCGTTCCCTGCCAATGGTGGTTGCCAAGCCGTGACCAGGGAAAACGATGGTTTCGTCGGGGAGGGCGAGAAGCTTGGTATGAATCGAACGGAGAATATCGTCGAGCGAGCCTCCCCAGAGGTCGGTGCGGCCTATACTTCCCGCGAAAAGAGTGTCTCCAGCAAAAAGTTGCGGCGCGGGCAGGGCGATGGCTCCCGCATCTTGCGGAAGATAGAGGCACAGGCTGCCGCGCGTGTGCCCAGGCGTGTGATAAACTTGCGCCCGGAAGGGTCCCCAGCGCACTGTATCGCCCTCCTTAAGAAAACCATCGACCTCGGACATCTCTGGAGTTGGCATGCCGATCCAAGTGGCCTGCATCGCCAGCGCTTTATAGAGTTCCAGATCATCCGCGTGCATGAGGACAGGAGCGCCGGTTGCGTCGTGGAGTTTGCGGAAGCCGCCGACGTGATCAATGTGCGCGTGCGTACTCACAATCGCTTTTACGGATAGGTTATGCTTGCGAAGCAGCGCGAGGATGCGTTCGACTTCGTCTCCAGGATCGATGACCAGGGCTTCTCTAGTTTCGGTGTCGCCAACGATCGAACAGTTGCACTGCAACAGCCCTACGGGAAGAATTTCATGAATTATCTGACCGGCAGGTGCATGTGACTCTCGGTTTGGGGCCGCCATCAAAAAAGTTTAACACGAGAGCGACTATAGCAAGAGTTGACGCTGAACCCTTGAGAGAGAAATGACGATGGAAACTCCATTAGCAGCTCAGCATGCGAGCGCGCATGCGACGATGGGAACCTGGTTCGGCTGTTCCCTGCCCTCACGCTATTCCGACACGCAGCAGGAAACTCAATTCGCGCGAGAGACCGTTGCGCTTATTGATAAAAACTACCGCGTGTTTTTAGAGTTTACGGGGCCGGACCGCGCGCGTTACCTGAACGCCGTGCTTACCAATAATGTGCGCGATTTGAAAGATGGCGAAGGAAGTGCTTCGCTGCTTCTGAACGCCCAGGGTCATATCCTGGCTGAAGTGGAAACCTATGCGCTCGCCGACCGGATTCTGCTTGTGTCCCACGCGATGATTGGCGAACGCCTCGCGGCTACGTTAGAAAAATTCATCATCATGGACGAGGTCACACTCGAGGATGTGAGCCAGCGTCGCGCCGTCGTAGCTTTGGAGGGGCCGCGTAGCGGGCCGGCGGTAGCGTCGCTCGGAGGCGCTGCACTCGAGTCTCTTGCAGAGCTTGGACATATTGAAATCAGCGTTGCGGGAATAGCCTGCCGTATGATACGCCGCTCTTCTGGCGGAGTGATGGGTTGCGAGTTCCTTGTTGAACGTAGCCGTGCCGGGGAGCTCTGGAAAAACTTGCAGGAAGCAGCGCGCACATACGGAGGCGGACCTATTGGTTATGAAGCCTTGAACGTGCTGCGTCTGGAGCAAGGGATCCCGTGGTTCGGATACGACTTTGACGAAAAGCAAATTCCGCATGAGGCGGGCCTCGAGAAATCGCACATCAGCTATACGAAGGGTTGCTACACCGGCCAGGAAATCGTCGAAAGAGTACGTTCGCGGGGCCACGTGAATCGGAGACTTGTAGGCCTGATATTTTCCGGAAAAGAAGCGCCGGCTGCGGACACACCTTTGCTCGCGAACGATGCTGAAGTTGGCCGTGTGACGCGCGCGGCGTATTCACCGGCCCTTGGCTCTGCAATTGGTATGGGTTACGTGCGGCGAGAGAATACTGCCGTTGGGGCAGAATTGCGGTGGGCCGCTGGAACAGCAAAAGTCGCCGAGTTCCCACTCACGAAGTAACACTCGAGCAAACAACACCGGCAATTGCGGGGCACCTTAAAGCAGAACAATTCAAGGCGCTGTTTGCTGCGGGCGGACCTTCGTGCCGGCGCTTCCGAATTCGTAATGCAGAACCCATTCGCTCGGAACGTATTGTCCATTTGCTTTCGCGGGAGCAAATTCCCATCGATGCGCGGACTTCAACGCTAAGTCCGCGAAATATTTGCTTGGGCCTCGGGAAGCAAACTCAGCTTCGGTTACGTTCCCCGACGAATCTACATGTACTTTTATGTTTACCCTGACTTTTCCCTGAATGCTACTTCTCGCTTTTGACGAAACCTCGGGCACATCTTGCTGGAGCACCTCGCCAAGCAAGCTGCCTTTCGCGGATGTCTTCACGACCGCATCAACGCCTGCCGGGCGGGATGCGTCCCGATTGGGTGGGCGTTGAGACTTCGATTGAGCCGCCGGTTGCTCCGTTTGAGAGGGCATGGGTCGCCGGTGGGCATTCGATTGCGCGTCATAACTTTGTTCGACGGACTTCGGAACGGGTTGCGCGGAGGATGGCTGGTCCTTAGAGGTACGGGGAGAAGAAGACGCAGCAGAAGGAGACGCAGCAGGAGAAGTTTCGAAAGACTGCGAGACGCGCTGAGCCTCACGGCGGTTTAAGAGCCGCGCGCCTCCGAGTATAGCCGAGAGCACGAGCACGGCCGCCACCGCGGGAATAAAGTAACGGGATTTTGCAGTTCCCTTTGGCCTACGAGCATAGGTGGTCGAGGTCGCATTGGACGCCATTGGAGGGCGCGGCGGCGAGGGTGTCCGCTTCAGGTGTCCCAAACCCGGCTGCGGTGGGGCTGCGGCAGGGCGGGTCCCTGGAAGCTGCGGGGCCGCGGAAACAGTCACGGCTTGCGGCGTTAACCGCGTTGGCTCCTTGGTTGACGCGAATGGATTCAAATGCGCAGCAATTTCTGCGACGGTCGAGCGGCTCTGCGGATCGTGGCGAAGGCACAGCCGCACAATCTCAACAAACGGCGCTGGAAAAGTATCGGGAACGATCGGAGCTGGTTGCTGGTTTCCTTCGACGACGGGCAAGCGCTGGGTAAGAACTTCGACGAGCGTCATGCCCAGCGACCAGACATCGCCTGCGGGTGAGAGCTTGCCGTTTGCAGCTTCCGGCGGATCGTACACTGTGGGCGTTCGCAGCAACTCGTTATCTCGCATCGAAGCGAGGCCGTCGATCGATAGTTTCAATTGATCATTGGTGGCCATGATGTTCGCGGGCTTTATTCGACCGTGAACGAAACCTTTTGCGTGAAGGTATGCGAGCGCATCTAGCGTGGGGATGAGCATCTCTCTAGCTTCGTTGGGAGCCAGTGGCCGCACCGGGACGATTTGCGCAAGATTTTCTTCGGCGTACTCCATCACAACATAAAGAAAATCCGAATGGTCCAAGCGGCAGCGTCCGCTTTCGAAGATTCGAAGCAGGTGAGGACTAGAAAGTTTAGCCGCCAGGTTCCAGCGAGAGAGCTGACGTTCCGCTGTCGCGCCATCCGCAGAGATCAATTTTATCGCGGCGACTTGAAGTTTCCGGTCACCACGATTGGTCAGGAAGACCGCAGTCGAATCCGAACCACCAAGATACTGGCGCAACTCGAATTCCCCGTTGATGATTGCGCCGACCCATCGCGTGCGCTCCTCGGTCATTGGCTTCCCTCAGCAACTTCTATTTCCCGCATGCTCTATTGTACCTGAGCTATTACAGCCAAAGGTTACGCCATGTTTTGCTTTACGTATCAGGATGAGCTCGCGAACGCTGCAGTGAGCGGAGCGCCACCGCCGCAGGCCGACCAATGTAAAATTCTTGGGGACTTAAGCCCAACCTGCGAAGACTTACAGGTGGGATGAAAAGATTTGAAAGAAAAGTTTAAGATAGTCGAGGTCGTTTTACGTTGTGGGCAAGCCCTGCCACTTCCATTGCATAGATGAAGTACCAGCCAATGTCAGGTTGCCACCAGCGCAGTCCCAAACGCGCAGAGCCGGCATGGGAGTGATGATTCTTATGCCAGTTTTCCCCCCACGCGGCTAATTGCAATGGCCCGAGCCACCATAAGTTCCTGCTGGAGTCGCCTTCGTCAGCGTCACCAAGATGCGTAAGGCTGTTCACAAAACATTGCATATGCAGGGTGTAAACCAGGCGTATCGCGCCCAGCCAGAAAAAACCCTGCCAGCCAAAAAAAAGACCGCAGAATATGGAGAACAATAGCACCGGGGGCTCGGCGAAAGTCCAAAACTTAAACATGCCGCGAGTCAGCTCCGGGCACCATTTCTGTTTGTCGGCGCGCTCACATTGGTATAGCCAACGGAGATGCGCCCACCAGAAGCCTCCGTGCTTGGGACTCGAAATGTCATCTGGCGTATCGGTGTTCGCGTGGTGATGGCGGTGGTACGCCACCCAACTTGCTGGGGAACCCGATGCGCAGAACATCGCCCAAAAAATAAGCAGGTGCTCGACAATAGGATTGAGCTTAAGTGTGCGATGGGCGAGGGTTCGATGATAAACGACTGTGGTACCCAGTCCACCCATCGCAATGAATAGGATCGACAATCCAAGGATGGGTAGCCGGGGAATCGGATATAAAATCAATCCGACTAATGCCAGAACGTGGATCAACACAATAAAAAATAACACGCCGGCTTTGCCTTTAGCCGGCTTCCAAAAGGGCTGCTCCCACGGGCGCATAGTAGGTGGGACCGATGTACTCAAGTTAGCTCCCTGCGTTGCAGAAGAATGTTTCACAGTTTCAGCTTTCCCCATTTCCTGTATCGTGCGAGTTTGGAAGAATATTTTTTTCTCCGCGCCACTGGTTGGATACCGCGCTCGTGAAGGTTTCGAGAATCAGCACGCAAATCGACAATAGCACAGCTTGGTTTCGAATCGACATGAGAATGTACTCATGTTTGCCGTTTCGATTGCGAATTAAATCGCCCGGCGTAGCCGTTGGTTATTTATGGCTCTAATTTATTTTTTGCGAGTATCCTTCTCCCCTCCGGTCCAAGACGGAGGGTCACTCGCCGGAAAAGACTCTTGAGAAGATTCGTCAACCAGATCCTTGGGTTTTGAATTGTCTTCGGCGGGCTTTTGCTGATTTTGCTTATTTGCAGGAGTTTCGCGATCCATAACACACCTCCATAATATCGTCAGAACTCATTTGCGGGGGAATGCGTTCGCAGGTTCTTAAAAAACGTGGACTCTTGCGAACAGCATTGGATGCCGCGGCCCCTTGATGCGCCACCGATAAAGCATCTTCTCAGCCACGTCGATGGGGATTTCAGGGATTGTCGTATGCAGCGCGAGAATCTTTCCGCGGGAGTCCGCTAACATCAAAAGGTCTGTATTGGCCGAATGTAGGAGGTACTCCGTGGAGTTTTGTACCGTCTCCCCGTCGCCCGTAATCATCAAGGACATTACGCTTGGCAAGGAGGCAATCAGGTCAGCGCTATGGGTAAGAACCATGTGCTGCTGGCTGCTCAGCATCTGGAAGATGAGCAAGGAGTTGCGAGCGTCATCAGCAATTTCCCGCTGTACTTGCTGCTGGGCGGTATGGCGAACAACCAGCAGAGTGGTGCAGGTTAGCGCCGCGATGATTAAGACGAGGGACACCAAGAATTTGGTGCGCAGCGTCAAGTTGGCCGGAATCTTGATCATTTTCCTATAGTGGGTGAATGGACGTGCTTGCTCCGTATGCCGCAATCATAGCAAAGCTCGTCGCCCAAAAAATGGGCCAGCAGTACTATTCTTCGTAAACCTCAGCTTAGTCCTAAATAGCACCCGGCGTTGGAAGCCTGCATCGAACTTTAATCCTAACGTTAGAGCCTGCAATAGTCACTCCATTAAGCAAATCCCGCGCCCGATCAGCAACATTCCGCCACGGCGAATTCCACGATCACCGTGGTTGAAAAATAAGCCCCTCATGATTTTCCGGCCGTGGATAAAACGATTCGTAGCACCGTATTGTATTGTTGGGAGTGTTCCAGCAAAGAAAGCCAGGCTCCGCATTGAAGTGGGCGCCCGCTACTACTCGGAAACACATTGCCGAAATACCTTTTGACACTTTCCGGTACATTTTCTAAGCTCTAATTCCTCCCCCTTTTTTCCAAGCCCGCTCAGGTTCGATGAGAATTATTACGCAGTCTCCCCTTCATCGAAAAAGGGAGTCCTTATGCGCCTTCTTGTTGCTGAAGACGATGTGGCGTTGGCGGCGTTTTTGCAGCGGGGTCTGGCCGCGGAACACTACGCTGTGGACGTGGCCGGAGACGGGGAGGAGGCCGCCACGCTGGCGAAGAGGCACGATTATGACCTGTTAATATTAGACTTGACGCTGCCTCGCTTAGGGGGTCTGGAAGTCCTCCGGCACGTTCGCCAAAACAACGCCAATATTCCGATCCTGGTCGCGACCGGGCGGGGGCTCGTCGAGGACCGCGTGCGGGCGCTCGATCTCGGCGCAGACGATTACCTGTTGAAGCCATTCGCGCTCTCTGAATTAGCAGCGCGCGTGAGGGCGCTGCTGCGGCGGAGAAATCGTCCAGCGGATGCGGTGTTGCGCGTAAACGATTTGGTAATGGATCGGGCTAATAGAAAAGTAACGCGCGGCTCTCACTCCATGGAATTGACCCCCAAGGAATTCTCTCTTCTTGAATACCTGATGCGAAATGAGGGGCACCAGGTAACTCGGGCCATGATTGTGGAACACGTCTGGAATTTATCGTTCGACACGATGACGAACGTTGTCGATGTTTATATCAATTATCTGCGGAAGAAAATTGAGTTGGATGCTGGCCACCGGTTGATTCACACGATACGCGGAGTCGGCTATCAATTAGGTGATACGCCGGCAAAGGAACCCCAGCCGAGTGAGCAGCGAAGTCTTATGTAGCTTTCGTACCCGCTCATGTCGAGATTGCCCCGACTTTGGTGCGCGATCATCCCAGCCCCTAGCAGCCGTAGTACTTCCGTACCGAAACCCGGTAGGACGCCCAGCGATAAAAAGGTACGATTTGGCTATCGTGGCGGGCGACCCTGGCGGATAGACTCAAGCTCTAAATTCAAGAGGGCTTGTATTACGGGGAGAGGCATATGCCGGCCAGCATGCTAGGAACAATTCCGCAGGCGATGGGAAGGACCAAGCCAGCTTCCGTACCCGAGCGCAGAACTAGCCGCCGTTGCAAGCTTACTCAGATGCTGCGCGTCCGCCCATCGAATCCTGAAGTCGAACACTTTGAAGAGGTCCGTAACACCACAAGCATTTCGCGCTCCGGGGTCTACTTTCACGCAGAAGTAAAAACGTATCATTTGGGGATGCGCCTGTTCATCACCCTCCCATATTCCAAACAACCCACCGCGCTCAATAAGGAATATCTCGCGGAGGTCGTGCGCCTCGATAAGCTCGAAAATGGATTGATAGGCGTTGGCCTCAAACTGTTGATGGACATGGGCTTCAAGATGGGCTCGGGAGCCGCGGCGCACCCGCAAACCTAAGTTTCACTCGATCTAATCCTCTCAGAGGAAATACCAGCCTCGGGCCAAGTCCGGGGCTTTTTTGCGTTTAGGCCGCGCGTATCGCACTGACAATTCCGCCAGCCAGTAATGCATGATTAACAATAGGAAGTAGTTGCTGCTCGGAATGCTTGGCTTTCCAGCGGCAAAGATGCTGCCAAGCCTTCGCTATTGACCCCGCAGGTAAGCCACACTATGATGGCGCCATCGTCGTAGCAGTTCGTACAGGGGTAAGTGGGGTGGGC
>JRHI01000204.1_pt1 | contig 66964 bp, 60 predicted proteins | sample 215371 | NCBI WGS metagenome assembly JRHI01 (sample SAMN02929681, study PRJNA255918) | sediment metagenome | biome: cave system; feature: Ice Cave; material: Sediment; isolation source: sediment from deep within a dark volcanic ice cave with no known source of... ... | reverse complement strand
CCAGTTAATGGGGAAAACATCTCTGGGTGTGGAAGGAAGATCCGTCAGAAGAATTCTGAGATCGGGCATCGCTTTTAGAATTTCACCGAGCAAATCTGATTGCGCGAGGATTGCCGTGGCGTTATCCAGAAGAAGGATCATGCAACCGGATGACGAAATCTGGTCAATGTCAGATTCGGTGTACGAACATGCGCCTACGACACAAATGCCGGGTTTTTTGTGCAAAAGGTGCGACAAGGCCTCTCGCAGGAGACGATTTTCAGCCAGCAAGAAAATTTTGCTTGCGTCCTTTAACGGGGAGTGACTCAAACCGCCCATTGTAGAACCTCTCTGCAGGTTTAAGCCTGCTCTAGCGAAATGGCGGTTGTGTCTTCCGACTGGCTAGAAAACGCATTCGGAAGCCAGCTGTAAGAAAAACCGCAGACAATCTCAAAACCAATGTCGGTGAATACGACAAGCAGAAAGGGGACTAATTCGCTCCGCAACGTAACAGCGGTACCAACGGAAGGGGGCCTAATTGCTCTCCTACTATAATTACCAGGTAAACCGTGTCAACGAAAACGTGCTTAGTAGGTACCTAATCGACACACTCATGATTGGCACGCCTTTCCATGGTTGCCTCCTCGTGATGCACCCTGACCTCCACTCCGATTATATTTCTTGGTCTCCGGCGCGGCGTAAGAAAAATCACTGAGTACGGACTAGGTACGCGCTTAGTACTAATTTGGTTAGTTTCCAGAGACCTGAATTAAACCTTACTTAAAATACGGGCCACCGCAATACTCGAAGCATTGAGGAATGCTCCATGCAAAAGCCGATCCGAGTGTTGGTGGCCAATCGTCTCCGTCTGATGCGGGAACTCGTGCTTAACACTCTTGGGGACCAATCAGATATCGAAATTGTCGGCGAGGTATCAAATGATTCCGATATTGGAGCTCAAGTTGGGCAGACACTGCCGGATTTTCTTGTGATCACACTGGATAAGCCAGGAACGAGACCCTCACTTTGTGACACGGTGCTGCGCCAGTATCCCGCCGTAGGAATCATTGCCGTGGCTGCCGATCAAAATTGCTCGGTCTACTACTGGGCTTCGTTCGCCGTGCACTCTGAAGACATTGAATCTTCCGAAGAAGGAATTTTGACAGCAGTCCGTAAAAAAGCGCGTCGCGTTGGAGGACAAGTATGAAACGTGGTTTCCGGAGGAACGGAGAACGGTTCGGGCGGCGAAATAGAAAAGAAGCAATATCAATTCTCCTTTGTTTCGTTCTGTGCATGCCTATGCTTGCTCAACAGAATGAGAAGGCCTCTACAGCGCGGAGTACCGATTCGCCTGCGGCACAGCAGGCTGGCCCGCCCGAATTCGAAACGGAGAATTTGAGTCGCGTCGCGGCTTCAAGCGCACAGATACAAGAAGTCCTGCGAGGCAATCCCGGCCTGATGGTCGAGTTGAAGCAGGGGGTGGCAAGAGAAGCGACACTCAACGGGCAAATTATCGAAGAGGGTGATGTAGACGACCAAGCCATTTTCGAGCGGCTGTCCAGCCAAGTACGCTTTCGCGCGATGGCCACGCGCCTACTGCAACGCTATGGCTACTTGCTGCCAAAAGCGGTACCGGGCTCGGCATCTTTTCGAGAGCAAGAGTCGCTCGCGGTTGCGCAACAGCGCCCGAGCGTGTGTGACCCGCAAAATGACCCATCTTGCCAGGTACAACCTGAAGGAAGCTTTCGCCGCGGAACTTTGCCTCTCTCTCCGCCAGCGAAAACCTTGCATGCGAACAACGTGGTTGGCGACTCGGAATCTCACGAAATGCTGGGGCTCGAACTGGCGGCGGCAAAGTCCAAAAAGCCAGAGGCTGGGGCAGAGGTTGGCGGCATCGCGCCACCCAGCATCGCTGACCCCGGATTCATCGAATCGGCGAGCAGAGGGGCAGCGAGCCGGCCGGTGACAGGAAATATCATTTCAACCAGGAACGAAGGCTTCGCAGGGGTTGTAGAGGGAGAATTACACCCGGTTGCGATGATGCGGCGACCGAGTCCTTACGCCGATATTCCTTCGCTCTATGACATGTACGTACAAGCTGCGTCGCAACAAAAAGCGCCAGAGCGTTTTGGCATGGAACTGTTCCGCAACGGAAGCCGGGATCCAAACACGATTCCTATGGATATGCCCGTAGGACCGGATTATGTCGTCGGGCCTGGTGATGGTCTGGCAATCGATTTGTGGGGCGGAGTTTCACAAAGATTGCTTCGAACGGTGGACCGCGAAGGACGGCTGTCTCTACCTGAGGCAGGGCCGCTTTTGGTGGGCGGGAGGTCGCTCGGAGAGGTCCAAGACGCAGTGCAACGGGTGCTGAGGACGCAATATCGCGGCGTTTCCGCGGACATTTCACTGGCACGCTTGCGTACGATTCGAGTGTACGTGGTTGGCGATATCGCCGAGCCAGGTGCGTATGACATCAGTTCTCTTTCCACACCCCTCAACGCCCTTTTTGCAGCTGGCGGCGTGGCGGGACGGGGATCATTACGCGTGCTGAAGCATTATCGCGGAAAACAACTGGTGCAGGACGTGGATGCCTACGACCTGCTATTGCATGGCTCCCGCCCTGACCTGAAGCGTCTGGAGAACGGCGACACGCTATTGATTACGCCGATTGGACCACAGGTTACGGTGGAGGGGATGGTTCGCCGGCCAGCAATCTATGAAGTGCGCGGAGAAAAGACTCTAACCGATGTTCTTGATCTTGCGGGGGGAATTTTGCCAACGGCGGCCTTGGGTCATATCGAGGTTCAGCGCATTGAAGAGCACGCGAAACGAACCATGCTTAGCTTGCAAGTCTCCGCTGGAAGCGATAGCACCGAAGTGAAAAAACAATTGACGGCCTTCCGGATTGCCGCTGGCGATGAGATTCATATTTTTCCGATTGCTCCATTCAATACCGACGCTGTTTACATACAAGGGCACGTGCAACGCCCGGGACGATATGCGTACCGCGCGGGGATGAGGCTCATAGATTTAATCGGTTCCTATAACGATATGCTTCCGGAACCAGCGGGCAGCTACGCAGAGATCGTGAGGCTTAACCCTCCTGATTATCGACCAAGCGTGGAGAGCTTTAATCTGGCGGCGGCACTGGAACACCCGGAAGCTGCACCAAAGCTCAAGCCACTCGATACGGTAAGAATTTTCAGCCGTTATAATTTCGAATCGGCGCCAGCCGTATCGGTCGGAGGAGAGGTACGCACGCCGGGCAAATATCGGACGAGCGGGCAGGCTCATCTACGTGACGCAATTTATTTGGCCGGCGGGCTGACGCCCGATGCCAAGTTAGAAAATGCGCAGCTCTTCCGAGCGGTTCCCGACGGCACAATGAAGATTCTGAGCATTAATCTTAAAGAGGCGCTTTCTGGAAATCCGGTCGACAATCTTCTGCTGCAACCGCGCGATCATCTTCTGATTCACCGCAACCCCAATCGCGTGGACCCACCCAAAGTGACGATTCGTGGAGAGGTGGCCAAACCGGGCCGGTATCCGCTAGCAGAGAGCATGCATCTTTCGGACTTGATTCGATCGGCGGGAGGGTTCAAACGCAGCGCCGCAATGGCTACGGCTGATCTCACGCGGTACTCGATCTCTGAATCAGGCAAACCAGGGGATGAACGTTATCCGCTAAATCTCTCGGCCATCCTAGCAGGGAATGGCGGGAAGGATTTGGCATTGCAAGATGGCGACGTACTGACGATTCCGCAAATTCCCGGTTGGAGCGATATTGGAGCAGTTATCGCGGTCCGAGGGGAGGTGAGGAATCCTGGAATATATGGGATCCGCAACGGCGAGCATTTGAGCTCGGTGCTGGAACGGGCCGGCGGATTTCTGCCGAGCGCATTTCCCGCGGCCGCTGTTGTCGAACGCACAGAAGTGCGGCAATTACAGGACCAGGCTCGCCAGGAACTAATTCAGCGGCTCGAGCGGGAGAATGCGATTGCCAAACCGCTGGCCACCGGGTCGGTGAGCGATCAGGCCGCGCTGCAGCAAGCGGCTTTCCAGCAGCGCGAGCGCGCCCTCGAAGGCGTGCGCAAGGCTCCGGTGACAGGGCGCTTGGTTGTAAGCCTTACGAAAGACTTACAGGTATTCGCAAAATCGTCGCACGACATTGAAGTGCGAACGGGCGACGTCATCAACATTCCCAAGCGCCCTGGCTTTGTCATTGTCACCGGCCAAGTTTATAACTCCAACGCAATCACCTACCAGCCACACAAGAACGCGGGGTGGTATTTACGCCACGCGGGCGGTCCAACGAAGCTGGCTGAAAAGAGCGGCATTTTCATCGTACGCGCAAGCGGGCTAGTGGAGAGTGGCCAAGGCAACTTGTGGAGCAACGGTGTGCTCTCCCGCGTTGTCGGGCCTGGGGACATCATCGTTGTTCCTGAGAAAGCCATTGGCGGCGGATCATTCTGGAAAAACTTATTGTCCATCGCGCAGCTTGCGCAAAGCGCATCGCTCACGGCGCTTGTAGCCGCTCCCTAGAGGCTGAATGCATTTGAATAAACCTATCGCCATGTCCGCGCTGCTGGCTTGTATTAGCGGGGCCACTGTATGGGCATGCCCGCAGAGGCCGGCTAATAAGAGTGATGTGACTGCGGGGAATGTGCCGGACCAGCGTGAGACTCGCTCCTCCCTCAGCAGCAGAGAGAAGTCTATTTTTACACCCGCTTCATCAAGAACGATGCCGGAAAATTTATTGCGAGACCAACGAGCAATTTGGTCGAGCCCGGCGCGACTGCGTTGGAATGATGCAAATTGGCTTGTGCCACTTGGCGGACTTAGCGCATGGTTGGTGGTCACCGACCGGCAATTCAGCACGCACCTGTCAAATGATCCTCGAAAATTGAGAAATTACCGGCATGCGTCGGACATCGGTGCTGGCGCGCTGGTTGCTGTGACGGGCGGACTGTACGCCTGGGGAGCGCTTGTTCATGACGAGCACCGGCGCGAAACTGGAATGCTTGCCGGCGAAGCCGCTTTAAATAGCTTTTTCGTAAATACAGCCGTGAAATACGCTACGGGGCGCGCGCGGCCCTTGGACGACGGGAGTCGCGGAGGATTTGGACGCGGCGGGACGTCATTCCCTTCGCAGCACGCCACACTCGCTTGGTCCGTAGCCAGTGTTCTGGCACATGAATATCCAGGGCCGCTGACAAAATTATTGGCGTATGGCGCAGCGTCAGCCGTAAGCCTATCTCGCATGCGTGCGAGAGAGCACTTCCCTTCCGACGTTCTCATTGGAAGCGCCATTGGATGGTTTGTCGGGGAACAGATTTACCGCGCGCATCACGATCCGGAACTCGGCGGCACTGCAGCCGGAAACGAGAGCAGCGTTGGCAGTGAAGAAGGGCGAGGGCCCTGGAGTGGGCCTTCGGCATACGTTCCGCTAGAAAGTTGGGTCTATCCAGCCCTTGAGCGGCTCGCAGGTTCTGGCTATGTGCGAACCGCGATTTTGGGAATGAAACCCTGGACGCGCACGGAGTGCGCGAGGTTGACCGAAGAAGCTCGCGAGGAGCTCGACGAACGATCGCAGGAAGGCAATGCCGGGGACGCGCTGAGCATCCAACTAGAAAATCAGTTGGAACAAGAATTTAACATTCGGGAGGAACAGACCTCTGGAACGCACGGCGCTAGCTTTCACTTCGATTCGATTTACGGACGCGTCGTGTCGGTTAACGGACCGCTGCTGAACGATGGTTTCCATTTCGGACAAACGATTTCCTACGATTCGGGAAGGCCAATCCGTCGCGGCACGAATGCTCAATTGGGAGCGTCGGCCAGGGCGACAGCCGGCATGTGGTTATTTTCGGTCCGCGCGGAATTGCAGCATTCCCCGGGCGCTCCCGCACTTAGCAGCCAGATACGCAACATTATCGCTATCCGGGATGTAACGCCCATCCAGCCTGCGCAAATTTATGGTGGTGTGGATCGCGTGCGTCTTCTGGACGCTTACGTAGGCCTCAATGTGAAGAACTGGCAGCTTACGTTCGGGAACCAGAGCCTATCTTGGGGCCCGGGCGCAGGCGGGTCACTTTTGTTGAGCAATAACGCCGAACCATTAGGAATGTTGCGCTTGACGCGGGTGGTGCCTTTCACGCTGCCCTCCGTGCTGCGATTTCTAGGTCCTGTGCGTGTCGACCAATTTGTTGGCCGAGCGGTGGGCGGCAATTTCATACCAAATCCCTTGATTTACGGGCAGAAAATCAGCTTTAGGCCGAGTTCGTATTTTGAAATGGGATTTGCGCGCACGGTGACCCTGGGTGGTAGGGGTGGGGACCCGTTCACGCCATACAATTTCTATCGTTCGTTTTTCGGTCGGCAGGTTAAAAGTTACGGAATCAATTCTGGGATACCAGGTGACAGCCGCGCACAAGTGGATTGGACCTTGCGTGTTCCCGGGCTGCGCAACTATGTCGTCGTTTACCTCGATGGAGAAGCTGACGACGATGAATCACCGTACCTCCGCCCATCACGTTCTGTCTGGAGGCCGGGGATATATCTGACTCGTGTCCCGAAACTCCCTCGACTCGATCTGCGTCTTGAAGCCACCTCTTCTGAATCACCGGGGTTTAAGAGAGATCGGCAGGGACACCTCAACTACTGGCACTACATTTATCGCGATGGGTACACCAATAATGGGTTCCTGCTGGCCAACGCGGTGGGCCGCGAAGGAAAAAATGTTCAGCTTTGGTCGAACTATTGGATTTCACCGCTAAATCAATTGAAGTTCGGCCTGAAACTGAATGTGGTGGACGCGTCATTTATGCCCGGCGGCGGAAGTTGGAGCGACTACAGCGTGGCTCACGAAATCTATTTGCCTTCGGGAGTGTACGTAAAAAGCTTCTTCCAATACGAGCGTATTGGACATTTCCCAATTCTATTTACCGGCTCGGTGAGCAACGTAACTGCGTGGCTAGAAATGGGCTTTTCACCGGGGCGTCAAAAGCAGTGACGCGCCCACTTTTCGAGTGATAGGACACTTGAGCAAAAAAGACCCTACTTTGGAACTAAATGACGTGCCCCCGGTTGCAGGCGAAGCTGGTGAAAAGGCTGCCGAGTTGAACTCAGCATCCCAACGCGAGAATTCTCCCGCCCGACTTCGGCTGCTATGGGACGCTCGTCGGACACTCGTGAAAGTTATGGCCGCAGGAATGGTTGCCGGCACCCTTATTGCTTTGCTGGTGCCCAATCATTACGAATCTTCGACGCAATTGATGCCCTCGGACACGCAATCGAGTTCGCCGCTGGCTATGTTCGCCACCATGGGGTCGCGAACGGGCGGTGCTATGGGCGCGCTTCCTGCAGATCTCTTGGGAATGAAAAACACCGGTGACCTGTTTATTGGGATTCTTCATAGCAGAACCGCGGAGGACCGCCTGGTACAGCGATTTAACCTCAGGAAGGTCTATGGGGAGCGGCTCAACATTGACGCGCGCAAAAAACTCGCCGAGTATACGGCAATCTCCAGTGATCGCAAAAGCGGCATAATCACGATAACGGTTACTGACAAAGATCCCAAGCGCGCTACCGGCATTGCGCAAGCATATGTCGAAGAGTTGAATCATCTGGTGGTGGATCTCTCGACATCGGCAGCTCATCGGGAACGCGTCTTTCTCGAGCAGCGCTTAAAGGCGGTAAAGCTCGAGCTTGACCAGGCTTCACGGGATTTTAGCCAGTTCGCGAGTAAGAACACCGCCATCGACATCAAAGAGCAGGGTAAAGCCATGATGGACGCGGCGGCACTGCTCATGGGCCAGCTCATTGCCGCGGAATCCGAATTGAAAGGTCTTGAACAAATTTATACGCCGAACAACGTTCGCGTGCGTTCTGTGCACGCGCGTATCGCAGAGCTTCGGAAACAACTCGAAAAGTTGGGCGGCAAGGGAGTATCGGAAGCCAATGTTCCGGTAGGAGCTGGGGAATCACTCTATCCATCGATCCGAAAATTACCGCTCTTAGGTGTCGAGTATGGGGATCTCTATCGGCGAACAAGAATTCAGGAAACCGTGTTCGAGACGCTGACACAAGAGTACGAATTAGCGAAAGTACAGGAAGCGAAGGAAATTCCCAGCGTCAAGGTTCTCGACGTCGCCAGCCTGCCGGAGAGGAAGTCGTTTCCCCCGCGCCTGGTGATCATATTGCTGTGCACGTCCATGTCATTGCTCGGCGCCGTTTGCTGGATCCTTGCGCGGAAGCGCTGGGATGATACCGACTCAAATCGTCCGGGCAAAGTGCTTGCTCGGGAAGTTTTCCAAGCGTTTCGGACGAATACCGGATGGGCGGTCGAGAACTTTGCCCGCTTGAAGGCGCTTAGTTATCGAAATCGGGAGCGGGTAGCGCGGCACTCAGCGAAAGAAGCCGAGGAAGCCCGTAATTAGCTGTATATCGCTGATAATGCGGTACTTATACGGAAGCAACCCCTGTAGGAAACGGGGCGAAGCTGTGCCCGTGCAAAGGAATCTTCCGAACGATGGCCGAGACCATAAATAAAAACGGGACTGCAACTTTCTTTGATGAGCATTGGTACGCAGCGTATACGTGTGCGAATCACGAAAAGCGAGTAGCTCTCGAGTTGCAAGCTCGCGCGGTGGAACATTTTTTGCCGCTATACAGTTGCACACGCCGTTGGAAAGATCGCAAGGTTCAATTGGAAATGCCGCTGTTTCCGGGATACGTATTCACTCGGCTCGCGCTGCGGGACCGGCTGCGCGTTTTGGATATTCCGAGCGTGGTTCGATTGGTAGGGTTTGGCGGTCCCCCGGTTGCCCTCCCTGACAAAGAAATAGAAACCATGCGTAGCGCCTTGGCCAGCGAGCTTTGCGCAGAACCCCATCCCTACCTGGCGGTGGGACACCGTGTGCGCGTGGTCAGGGGCCCGCTCGCGGGCCTTGTAGGAATCATCGTTCGAAAGAAGAAGCATCTCCGGCTTCTCATCTCGCTGCACGTGATTATGCGCTCAATCGCCGTGGAGATGGACGCCGCGGACCTGAAGGCATTGCTTTGATGACGAAAACTCAAATCCTTTACCCGAGCTGCGACCTAAGAAAAAAATGCTGTATTACTTCCCAAGCCTGATTTTGTTCGGCCTCGCCGTGGGAGCGTTTTTCTTGTCGTCACGTTATTTCGGTCACTTGTTATCACCTTTCAGCTTGTTCTACGGAATCTGGTTCTTTACTCTCGGGCTTTATTTCCTTCAGTGGGTCAAATACACCCCAGTGAGATCTTATGCGTGGACTCTGATCGCAGCCAACCTCGGGATGTTCGGCTTTGGATGGCTGTTCGCTTATCTATCTTCTGCCCCCGGTTCGGCTCGCCGGGGATTGGAATTCTCGATACAGAGTGTGTCGGCAGAACGCTTGCGCAAAGTTATTGTTCTGTTTTTCGTTTTCGGGATGATCGGCTTGGCTGACTTTCTCTGGCAAGTCCAACGGACAATAGGCTTGGTGACCTATTGGGATTCTCCCCATGAAATCCACTGGGAAATGCGACCTGGCGGCGTCCTGACGGAACGCTTCCAACTATTTACTTGGCTGAACGTCGCATGCGTTGTTCTGGGCATGTTCTATCTCACAATACTGAAAGAAAAGCCGCGCAAGCACATCTGGCTGGCCGTTACCTTGAGCATGTTTGCCACGGTTCTGGTGACCGATCGGGGCCGTTTTTTTTGTACCGCATTATGGACAGGCTATGTGATAGCGCACGCTCGCAATTGGCAAGCGCGCAAAGTATTGACTGTGGGCTCGGTGGCGGGGCTTTTCTTAGCGTTGCAGTTTTTTGCCGTTGCCGCTTGGATCGGGAAGGTGGCAATCAATAATCCGGAACTCCTGGCGGCGGCCACTGTCAATGAGTCCTACTTTGTAGTTTTGAGCCCCTATACCTACCTGACCGGGAGTTTCCCCGCACTACAGGCGTACATTGACAGCGCGCCAGAGCGGACCGGCGGAGCAATGACCTTTCATCCGGTCTTCAAACTGAGCCATATGGTGGACCCCACCATCAAAATTCCAGAGTATGTTCCCGATCCCTTTTCCATTCCAGTGGAGTTCAATACTTTCACATGGCTGCACCCGTTCTACTCCGACTTCGGTTTTACCGGAGTGCTGTTGGGACCCTGGGTAGTGGGTTTGCTTTCCGGGCTGCTGTATTTCCAAATGCGACGTTCCTGCAGCTTCTACAATCTCTACGTGAATGGTTTGATTTGCTACGGTCTGACGTTGAGTTTTTATGGCAACCTGCTCACGCAGGGCCCGGTGTGGTACTTCCTCGTCCTCGGGATCCCAATCGCAAAGTATGTTACCAGACGCGTGCCGGTGATGGTCGAAAGATGAGCTCACATTCCACGCTTCAAAATCGAGAGCCGATCATCGGCTTGGCGGCCCCAAAGATTGCCCGCGATTCAAGGCAGAGCGCCGTGATCCGGCAATCGGCTTCGGTGTTTCTGGGACAGATTGTGCTCCTGCTGTGCGGCGTGCTGAACAGCTTCCTGGTGGCCTACTTGGTTGGCCCCGAGGGCCGGGGCCTGATCTATCTGCTTCAATTCATCTCTGGGGGAGTCGGGTTGACGTTAATGAATTTTGGTCTTGGCCCGGCTGCGGTCTTTTATTTGGTACGCACGGGCGCCTATTCGCTAGCGAACGTGGCCGCAGGGTTATTCTGGGCCAGTTTGCTTCTCGGAATCTTGCCGATGCTTGTCCTGGGGCCTGCTTGGCATTGGATTGCCAAACTCGCGACACGTGAAATTGCGCCGAGTTATCTATGGCTTGCCCTGTGCGCAATCCCCGCAATGAACCTGACCTTCAATGCGGGCTTCTTGTGCCTGGCGCAAAAGCGAATCCGGACCTATAACTGGTTGCGCATAGGACCGTCTGTACTTTTCTCGCTGAGCCTTTTCGCGGTTTTCTTCGGCCGCTCGGGCACGATTAGGGTTATCGCTGCGGCATGGGCAATCACGACCGTCGCCCCCGCAACATTTGCTCTGGAACTGATTCGCCGTGCAAGCGATGCGTGGTCGCTGGCGGGCACGCGGAAGTTTCTGCGCGGCGCGATTCTCTTTGGATGGCATTCGCACCTCGGGGCAGTAACGCAATATCTCCAGCATCGCAGCGATATTCTCTTGGTCAGCTACTTTCTTCCGCTGAAGGAACTCGGGTTGTACGCCTTTGCGGTCAGCCTTGCGGAACTGCTCTGGTACGTACCCCATGCGGTAGGAACGGTTTTACTCCCGCATGTTGCGGGTACTCCCGAAGAGGAAATCATTCACATCACTCCCCTGGTATGCCGCGCGACTCTCGCCCTCACGGCATTGCTTTCCGTGGGACTTGCTGTCGCGGGCACATGGCTTATTCCTTGGATATTGCCCGCTTTTCAGGCCTCGGTTCGCGTGATCTGGATTTTGATTCCTGGTGTCATTGCCGCAAGCCTCTTTAAGGTTCTCGCCAGCGACTTTAACGGGCGCGGCAGACCAATCGAAACGTTCTACCCAGCATTGATTGCTCTCGGAGCAGGGCTGATTTGCGGAGTAATCGTGATTCCGCGGTTTGGAATTTTCGGGGCGGCGGTGGTGACAACCGCGGGATACTTGCTCAACGCGTCCCTGTATATTCGCTCGTACGTGCGCATGACCTCGGTTCCAATTGGCGCCTTACTCTTCCTACGGTCCCACGACCTTGCTGCGGCTAACGCGAATCTGCGACAAGAGTGGAGCATCCGTATCGGGCGCTGACGATCCCCGCATGAGAATCCTATTTCTACCGCGATATGGCCCCCAGGGAGCAAGCAGCCGCTACCGCATCTGGCAGTATCTCCCTCTATTCGAACGTGCCGGTCACGAGGTCGAGGTTCGACCGCTGCTCAGCGACGGGTATTTGGCCGAACTCTATACGACAGGACGCCGAGGATGGAGTTGGCTCGTTCGCGGGTATGCCGCTAGGATGCTAGGGGCGTGGCACGCAGCGGACTTTGATTTGATGATCTGCGAGCAAGAAATTTTTCCTTTCGCCCCTTCTTTTGTAGACGGATTATTTCTTCGCTTCAATGATCGATTGGTTGTCGACTACGATGACGCGGCCTATGTGAAGTACGAGCGGTGGCCGGTTCTCCGAGAAAAAATCCCTAACATCTTGTCTGCCGCATCCGCAGTAGTGGTCGGAAATAATCACCTCGCGGAGCACGCGCTTCAGTTCACGCGCAATGTAACAATAATACCGTCGGTGGTTAATCTTGCGAACTATCCCATTGGTCGTCCTGAAGAACTATCCGGCCAGGTGCGGGTGGTTTGGATTGGAACTCCTCTAACAGCGTACTTGTTGCAACCGTTGATTCCACTTCTAATTCGATTACAGATTAAGTATCCCAGCCTGCAATTCCATTTTATTGGCGCCGGGAATGGAATCCACTGTAACGGGCTGCGCGCCAAGATTCTGCCATGGTCGGAAGTTACCGAAGCAGAGATGATCTCGGAGTGCCATATCGGCGTTATGCCCCTCTGCGATACCGAGTTCACCCGGGGCAAGTGCGGGCTGAAGCTGATTCAATATATGGCCTGCGGCCTTCCCGTCGTCGCCTCTCCGGTAGGGGTCAATCGAGACATTGTCGAGGAAAACGAGAATGGTTTCCTCGCTGGCACCGAGGATGAGTGGTACGCAAAGCTCGAAAGGCTCATTTGCGACGTCTCTTTACGAAGTCGAATGGGAAAAGCGGGGCGGGCCACAGTTATGGGCCGCTATACCCTGGAGTGTGGCTTCGCGAAATGGCAAGCGATTTTAGAACTTACGCAGCATCCAGTCCGCAAAAACGCGCTTGGCGCTGATCGATCAGAAGAATTTTCGCTTTCCCGTTAGTGAAATAGGGGACCTAAGCATATGTGTGGAATTGCCGGCATCCTGGATTTCAGCCGCCAGAGCGCCAGGGAAGTGCTTCAGTCCGCGACGTTGCGGATGACGAACGCCCTTGCGCATCGCGGCCCCGACGACAGCGGCATCTGGTTCGATGCTGCAGCGGGCATTTCTCTGGGCCATCGGAGGCTTTCGATTCTCGATCTTTCTCCTGCGGGCCATCAGCCCATGCTTTCTGGCAGCGGCCGATTTGTAATTGTCTATAATGGAGAGCTCTATAATTTTCATGCCTTGCGCCACCTTCTGGAACAAACGACCGGGAGTTCGCTCGATTTGCGCGGACAATCCGATACCGAAATCATGCTGGCGTGCTTCGAACGCTGGGGTGTTGCCGCCTCTCTTCCCCGATTTAACGGTATGTTCGCCCTGGCTGTGTGGGACAGGCAAGACCATGTTCTGCATCTCACCCGTGATCGCCTGGGCGAAAAACCTCTTTACTACGGATGGGTCGGCGATTTATTGCTGTTCGCCTCCGAGCTGATATCCTTCCGGGCACACCCGAAATTTCACCCGGAAATTGATCATCAGGCGCTAGTGCTCTATCTACGCCATAACTATGTTCCTGTGCCCCATTCGATTTACAAAAAAGTTTTCAAGCTTCCTCCAGGCACGTTTCTCGCGCTCTCGACCAAGTCGGGGCCTGCCACATTGCCTGAGCCCTACTGGTCTCTCAGGAAAGTTGCAGAACGAGGCGTGGCAAACCCTTTTTGCGGCACTGATGAAGAAGCCCTGCAGCAGTTGGAGTCGCTTCTTCGAGACTCAGTAAAAATGCGCATGCTGTCGGATGTTCCCTTGGGAAGCTTTCTCTCCGGCGGGGTGGATTCTTCTACGATCACCGCGCTTATGCAAGCGCAGAGCTCGGCGCCGATCAAAACATTTTCGATTGGGTTCGACGAGGCAGAATACGACGAGTCCAAAGACGCTGCCCGCGTTGCTCGCCATTTGGGCACGGCGCACACCGAGCTGCATGTAACGCCCCAGGAAGCTATGGCGGTGATTCCCAAACTTCCCTCGATCTACAGCGAGCCATTCGCCGATTCCTCGGAGATACCTATGTTCCTTGTCTCCCAGCTTGCTCGCAAACAAGTAACCGTTGGACTCTCGGGGGACGGGGGCGATGAGCTTTTTGGTGGATATACGCGCCACGTTTGGGCCAGCCTTATCTGGAATAGGCTTGCTTTCGCGCCTTTGTTCGCCAGACGCGCTGCGGCATCGTTTATTACCCGTTGTTCTCCCCGGGGCTGGGATTCGTTTTTCCGGATGATGCAGCCTGCCTTGCCTGCGAAAATGATTCATCGGCTCCCGGGTCAGAAATTGCACAAGCTGGCACGTATTTTGTCGTCGCCTGATCTTGCCTCCATGTATCTAGGGCTAGTTTCACACTGGGATGATCCCGCATCCATGGTGCTCGGTGCCAACGAACCTCCTGACCTTTCTCTCGCAAAGAGCCGTAATCACATGGGCGACTTTGCGCAGCAGATGATGTTTCTTGACGCCGCGACCCTTCTTCCTGATGACATTTTGACAAAGGTAGACCGCGCCACGATGGCTATCGGCCTCGAGGCCCGCGTGCCGCTGCTCGATCATCATGTTGTCGAGTTTGCTTGGCGCTTGCCGATGTCCATGAAGATGCGCGGCACCGAGGGAAAGTGGCTGCTGCGGCAATTATTGTATCGCCATGTTCCAAAAAATCTGGTCGAACGCGCTAAATCGGGTTTCAGTATTCCCCTGGACAATTGGCTTCGTGGACCGCTTCGGCCGTGGGCTGAAGCGTTGTTAGCCCAAAATCGCTTGGAAAGTGACTCCATTTTTCATCCCCAACTGATTCGCGAAAAATGGACGGAACATCTTGCTGGGCGCGGCACTTCCGAACACGCTCTTTGGGGTGTGCTGATGTTCCAGGCTTGGCTGACTGACAATAAGCACGCGCCTCAGAAGGAAGCCGAAATGTCCGCGGTCGCGTGTTCCTAACTGAACTACCACCTGGATAAAAGCCTGTAAATCCATGCAAAATCTGACCCTTGTAACAGTCATCTCGCCTCAAGCTCCAGTGCCGCCGCTCAATAGTAACGCGGCCGAGCACCATTCGATTAGCTGTAGAACTAACAAAAGCATGCCGCCGACAATTCTTTTTCTTGTCACTGAAGATCATTCCTTTTGGTCTCGCCGACTGGCGACAGCGCGCATGTTGCGCGATAGCGGAGCGGAAGTCTGGGTAATGACGCGCCTCCAGCACTTGCAACGAAACATCGAGCATCAAGGGTTCAAAATCATTTCATGGAAAGTGTCGAGAAAAAGCCTCAACCCTTTTTTGGAGATCCGTGCATTCTTGCAAACAGTTCGTGCCTATAAGCGAATCCGGCCCAATCTAGTCCACCATTTTTCGCTTAAGGCATCTGTATATGGCGGAATCGCTGCATGGCTGTGCGGAAGCATACCGTCGGTCAGCACGATACCGGGTCTCGGACACGTTTTCACAAATAAATCGGCAAAAATGCGAGTTCTTCGTCGTTTCGTGCTGTTTCTTCTCCGTCTTACGCATCGGCGGGCAAACGCGAAAGTTGTTTTTCAGAATAGCGACAATCTCGAGCTTTTTATTGAAGAACGGGTCGTGGAGCGGCAACATTGCGTGTTGATCCGAGGTTCAGGAGTCGATTGCAAACAATTTTCTCCTGAGCCGGAGCCGAGCGGCATTCCCGTAGTCCTCTTCGCCGGGCGGATGCTATGGGAAAAGGGTTTGGCCGAGTTTATTGCCGCCATACAAATCCTGCGCGGGATAAATATTTCAGCGCGATTTGTCCTGGTTGGCCAGCCCGATCTCGCCCATAGGTCATCGATTTCTGAATCGCAGTTGCGTGAGTGGGTCGCGGCTGGTCATGTCGAATGGTGGGGCCATCGCGACGACATGGCGCAGGTCTTTGCCCAATCCAACCTAGTATGCCTCCCGTCCTACGGCGAGGGCGTTCCGAAGTGTCTGATCGAAGCCGCTGCCTGTGGCCGCGCACTTGTAGCCAGTGATGTGCCTGGATGCCGCGAAATTGTCCATCACGGCGAAAATGGCCTTCTCGTTTCTGTGCACGACGCCGCGTCCCTCGCTGGTTCGATAGCTGCTCTTCTCGCAAATCCATCCTTACGCGCACAAATGGGCGCGCGTGGAAGGGCCATTGCCATCAAGGATTTCTCAGAAGAGTTGGTGCTCTCACAGACGCTCGCCCTGTATCAGCAGCTTCTGCGCAATGCTCCCGGTGGACAATTGTCTTTGCTCGAGCCCAAAGCTTCCTAAAATTAGCGCGAACACATAATCAAATCTTTGAAGGAGGTAGCCGTTAATGAGCGTGCAAGGTGTACATCCGAATTGGACAGGATATAACGAACCCCGGGAGGGACAGCGCGCAATGGGCGACGTGAGTGAGACCAGCCACGATCGCGACCTTCGCCAGGTCCTTGAGCGGCTTCGAACAAGAAGTTCGGCTGATTTCGCGGATTCCCTCGATGAGCGGAGACGTCAGGAGCGCCAGTGGGCAAACTTCAGCCGCGACAAACAATGCGCTCACAGTTCCGGTGAAACGGAAGAGCAACATCGTGGAAACGCAAAGTGGTATTCGACCACGCAGCTATCCCTGGAGTACCGCAATGCGTGGCTCAAGGAAAAGGTGCCTGGTAAGGTGTTTCTAGACTATGCCTGCGGCGACGGTCATGAAGCTATAAAAGCAGCTCGAATGGGCGCAGCGATCAGCATAGGCATCGACGTTAGCAACGTGTCTGTTGCCAACGCTGCGGAAACTGCCCGCGAAGAAGGCCTTTCGAGCGCCTGCGTATTTCTCGAGGGTGATTGCGAAGCGACGGGCTTACCCGATGCCTCTGTAGACGTGATCCTGTGCAGCTACATGTTGCACCATCTGGATCTCACCCGCGCCTATCCCGAGCTTCACCGCATCCTGAAAGCTGGGGGATGCATACTCGCATGCGAGGCGCTCAACTATAATCCCTTAATTAAGCTTTACCGCAAGGTTACTCCAGAAATGCGCACCGAGTGGGAAAAAGAGCACATTCTTTCCCTCCAGGACGTCCGCGACGCCAAAAAATACTTTAACGTCGGAACCATTCGTTATTGGCATCTGTTCAGCATACTGGGTGCATTCTTTCGGGGAGTCCCGCTCGTCCATAAGTCAGTGATGCCGATTTTAAATGCGATTGACCGCGTCATGCTGAGAATTCCCGGAATTCAGATCATGGCGTGGCAGTTTTCCTTTGAATTGTTCAAACCTCGCAATTAGCAATAGCTAAACGGCTGGCAGACACACGCAACCTAGCAAGCACCCTACTTTCCTATGAAACGTTGTTTTGATTTCACTTTTGCACTCGCGGGTTTGTTTCTGCTCTTGCCGATTTTCTTGTTCGTCGCCCTGCTTATCAAAATAGATTCCCGCGGACCAGTGTTCTATCGTGGCCGCCGCATCGGCCTTTACGGGCGGCCGTTCTATATTTTTAAATTTCGTACCATGTGTGTCGATGCTGAGCTTTTGGGCACCACTTCCACCGGTCATTGTGACCCGCGTATCACGCGCTTTGGCCGCTGCCTTCGCCCCGCAAAGCTTGACGAGTTGCCGCAACTTCTTAACGTCGTCAAAGGAGAAATGAGTCTGGTGGGACCGCGGCCAGAAGTGGAAGAGCACACTGCCGCTTATACCACTGAAGAAGAGATTATTCTTTCCGTGCGCCCGGGCATCACCGATTATGCGTCAATTCGTTTCTACAATCTCAACGAGTTGGTGGGCTCGGAAGATCCGCGCCGCGTCTTTATCGAGAAGTATCGCGCGGAAAAAAACCAGCTGCGCATCTTTTACGTTCTTAACCAATCTTTTTTGACCGATCTGAGATTGATCTTCCGAACCTTCGCTCGAGTTCTTTTGAGGCGCTGAATGGAATTCCGGAAACTGGGCGCAACGGGCTGCGATATTTCTCGGCTTGGATTTGGCTGCGGGGCAGCCAGCGGCCATGACTATGGCGCAATCGACGAGTCTGACTGGAGCAATGCCGTACAGGTGGCTTTCGACTGTGGCGTTAATTTATTTGACGTAGCTGACGTATACGGTTTCGGGCATGCCGAAGAACTGTTGGTCCGGGCGCTCGGAGAGAGACGCCATGAAGTCATCATTGCCACAAAGGGCGGGCTGGTATGGGACGAGCACCGCGGCGTCAGCCGCAACGCATCGCGTGCGCAAATTGCGCGAGCCATTGAAAATAGTTTACGCCGGCTGCGCCTGAGCACAATTCCACTTTATCAAATACATTGGCCGGACCCGGCAACGCGTGTCGAGGAAACCCTTGAAACCGTAACTCAATTTCAGCAGCAGGGTAAAATCCGATTTATCGGTGTTTCTAATTTTTCTCTGCAACTTCTAAAGCGCGCATCACGCGCATGCCTTATAGATTCCGAGCAAATAGGCTATAACCTGCTTTCACGCGAAGCAGAAATAGATATTCTTCCCTGGTGCGACTCCAATCGCACTAGCGTGATAGCTCATACCGTGCTGGCCCGCGGACTCCTTGCTGGCAAGCGGCCCATCGGCTCGAACTTCTCCGATCCGGACACTCGCCAGAAAAGTGCCTACTTTTCCGAAGAGGGACGCCTGCAAAAACAGGCGCTGATCGATGCTTTGCTCGCAATCAGTAAACGCAGCAAGCGAACCGTTGGCAACATCGCTATTCGCTGGGCCTTAGACAATTCAAAGGTCAGCTCTGTGCTTGTCGGCGTTAAAAACTCCGCCCAACTGAAAGAGAATCTCACCGCGCTCGATTCGCCCTTAGAGTCAAGCGATCGCGAGTTGCTTTCCACTCTTTCTGCGTTGTGCCCGCAAGGCCTGGCTGGGATCCCCGCACACAAAATAGCCAGTTGCTGACGAACCGATCCCTTTTCTCAATTTCAAGGAGGCAGGAATGCCCGAATGTAAGTCTATAGCTCGCCCACCCGCTGCAAGCAGCATCACGAAAAGTCTCTTATGTAATTTCTATCAAACGATGCTTCGCATTCGACTTACTGAAGAGAGCACCGCCGCGCTTCTCGAGCAAGGCGAGATTCACTGCCCGACGCACCTCTATACCGGGCAGGAGGCGATTGCGGTGGGAGTCTGTGCTGCACTCCACCAGCACGACTATATTTTTGGCGGCCACCGCTCGCACGGACATTACCTTGCCAAAGGCGGAGATCTCGGCGCCCTCATGGCGGAACTCTATGGAAAAAATACCGGATGCGCGGGAGGACGCGGCGGCTCCATGCATTTGGTTGCTCCGGAAGTAGGTTTGTTAGGCACAGTGCCGCTCGTTGCGGCCACGATTCCGATCGCGGCAGGGGCAGCGCTTGCTTCTAAGCTACGCGGGGATGGGCGCGTTTCCGTTTCGTTTTTTGGCGATGGCGCAACTGAGGAGGGACACTTCCACGAATCCCTGAATCTCGCCGCGATCTATCAGCTCCCCGTGCTGTTTGTTTGTGATAATAATCTTTATTCCAGCCACATGCACATGCGCGAGCGCCGCACGCAAACTGACCTTTATAAGTTCGGCCAGATGCACGGAGTCCCGGGAATTCTGTTGGATGGAAATGATGTAATCGCAGTTTATCAGGCTGCTCGTGAAGCCGTAGGGCGCGCGCGAATTGGGGGCGGGCCGACGCTGTTCGAATGCCGCACCTACCGCTGGCGGGGCCACGTTGGCCCGTCAATGGATCTCGATGTCGGCGTGCAGCGTGCTGACGAACTCCAGGACTGGCTGCCCAAAGATCCTCTAGTACGCGTACGAAAGGAGCTTGAAAAAATGGGCATGGTAACGGGCCGCCTCGGCGAAATTGACGAAGAGGTCCGCGCGGAAGTTGACGCTGCTATAGCTTTCGCGCGCCGCTCACCTTTTCCAAAGCCTTCCGAGCTTTTGAACCACGTTTTCGTTTCAAGTCAGGAGACGGCATAACATGCGCACACTCAATTACGCTCAAGCGATGCGCGAAGGCTTCGCGCAACTTCTTGCCAGCGACCCACGTGTTTTCGTCATTGGACAAGGGGTTTGGAGCCCGTGGTACGCCGGAACGAGCCTCAAAGATCTTGACAAGGATTTTGGCCGCAATCGCATCATCGACTCGCCGGTTTCGGAAAATGCTACAACCGCAGCCGCAATCGGCGCCGCCCTTGCCGGCATGCGCCCGATTGTTTTTCATCCCCGGATGGACTTCATGCTGCTGGCCGTCGACCCGATCGTCAATCAAGCGGCCAATTGGTCCTACATCTTCTCGGGACAAGTCGGTGTGCCCGTAGTCATACGCGCCACAATCAACCGCGGAGGCGAACAAGGTGCGCAGCATTCTCAAGCCCTGCAAGCGATGTTTATGCATATTCCGGGGCTGAAAGTGGTCATGCCCGCTACGGCTTATGACGCGAAAGGGTTGCTGATTGCCGCTGTTCAAGATGGGAATCCGGTGATGTACATAGACGACCGGTGGCTTTACGACGAAATCGACGAAGTTCCGGAAGAAATGTACAAAGTTCCCATCGGCTCGGCATCCATACGCCGGAAAGGCAGCGATGTCTCGATTGTCGCTACTTCCTGGATGGCGCCGCAAGCCATGAAAGCTGCGGCCATTCTGAAAGAGAAATGGAAAATTAGCGCTGAAGTCATTGATCTACGCTCAATTTCTCCCTGGGATTGTGGTTGTGTCACGGAATCAGTCAGGAAGACCGGTCGTCTCGTTGTAGCCGACGCGGCGTGGCGCACCTGCGGTGTCGCGGCGGAAATCGCGGCCACCATGGCCGGGGAGGTCTGGCCCTTCTTAAAAGCTCCCATTACGCGGGTTTGCCTGCCTGACGTGCCTGCACCCACCAGTCTCCCGCAGGAAACGGTGTATTACACGGGAGCAAGCGACATCGTCAGCAGCGTCGAGCAGCTCCTGCATCAACCTAAAAGCAATGGCCGGCTTGATCACTCCGACACCTACGTTTACAAAAATATCTAGCAATCGAGCAAAGATAACCATGAAAAACACCATGCCTCGTCTTCCGGCTGTCCTTGTGAATTACCGTACTCTGTGGAATACGCTCTTCCAGGCCGGCCTGATCTTTTGCTCGCTAGTTCTGGCATGGCTTCTGCGATTCGATTTTGAACTGCCTCACAAGCCGCTCCTCCTTTGGACTGCGCCTTTGCTAATCCTGATTCGCCTTGCGGCCATTGCCTTTTTTGGCCTGCTTCGAGGCTGGTGGCGTTTCGTGGGGGTGCGCGATGCCTTCAACATAGTGAAAGCTGTCGTGGCCGGCTCACTTTCCTTCGCGATTGTGTTGCGCTATGCCTTTGGGATATCTTCGTTTCCAACTACAATTTATTTCATTGAGCCTATTCTCACCGCGGGATTCCTGATCGTCATCCGGGTCGTTATCCGCGCCTTTGCGGAAGCGGCACATCACAATCTAAAAACATCCAAACGGGTGATCCTCATAGGCGCTGGTTTTGCCGCGGAAATGATCATTCGCGAGACGGCACGCTCCCAGGACGGATACGCCGTCGTAGCGTGCGTGGATGATGATCCGTCCAAGATTGGTATTAAACTGCAGGGCGTTTCGATCCTTGGCACCGTTGACCAGTTATCGGAAGTCCTGCACAGTCACCCTGCGGATGAGGTCCTTATCGCGGTTCCGTCCGCAACGGGCTTGCAGATGCAACGCTTTGTGGAGCTTTGCGAGCGCGCAAACATCCCGTTCAAAACGGTGCCGGCCTTGAGCGAAGCGATCGCCGGCCGTATCAGCATCAATCAAATTCGTGAAGTAAATCTCGAAGACTTACTGGGACGCGAGGTTGTGAAGTTCGACCTTCAGCCTATTCATGACCAGATCCAGGGTCGCACAGTGATGGTTACCGGCGCAGCTGGTTCCATTGGTTCGGAGTTATGCCGCCAGATTCTCGACTACCATCCTTTACGGCTGATATGTTTGGACCACAACGAAAATGGACTTTTCTATCTCCAACTCGTACTCACCCGTAAACACAAAGATTCCCAAACCGCCTGGTGCGTGGCCGACGTTGGTGATGATGGACGCATGCGCAGCCTCTTGTCTCTTCATCGGCCGCAAATTATTTTCCATCGGCTGCCCACAAACATGTGCCGATGATGGAGTCCAATGTTCAAGAAGCGGTTACAAATAATATTTTTGCGCTTTTAAAGCTGTTGGGCCTTGCCGAAGAGGCCGGCTGTCGAACTTTTGTGCTGATTTCTTCCGATAAAGCCGTGAACCCCACTAATGTGATGGGCGCCACGAAACGCACCTGCGAGCTGATTCTTTCAGCCAGGCCTGCGAATGGGATGCGCTGTGTAACTGTGCGTTTTGGGAATGTTCTTGGGTCTAGTGGTAGCGTCGTTCCGGTGCTTACCGAGCAAATCCGTACGAATCATCCCCTGACCATCACCCATCGGGACGTTAAGCGTTTTTTCATGACCACACGCGAGGCTGTTGCGCTGGTGTTGCAAGCGTTTGCCATCGGCTCGCACGGTGACATTTTGGTGCTGGACATGGGGAATCAGGTACGCATTCTGGATTTGGCGCGAAGTTTGATCCGCCTTTGCGGAAAGTCAGAAGACCATGTCCCGATCCAATATACCGGATTGCGCGATGGTGAAAAGCTCGAAGAAGAGCTTTTCTACCCGACCGAGCTCGTATTTTCCACTTCGTGCGAAAAAATTAAGCGCACGCGCGGTGCAATAAAGAGCTGGTCGGAGTTACGGCGTCAACTCAACGAACTGAAAATGGTGGTCGCTAACGACGACATCGTTTCGGTGCGCGCCAAGCTGCAACAAATTGTTCCGGAATTTTCCTATCCGTTGGATTTCCAATTTGATCCGGCGGTGGAGTTAGTTCCCGCTTCATGGCAACACGGCCGGCCACAATAAACCTTTGGTATTTGACCTTGTCAGTTTTTTTGACTGACGCAACCTCCTTGCCAACCTGCAGACTTTCCCAGTCGTAGAGTTGTTTGCCTTAGAAAATACTGGAAATTCCCTAAGTGAAAAATCTGCCTTTGTTAAGTAGGCGCAGCCTGCGCTTATGAAAGAACTCCCCCTCTCTAAAGCACACTTTCGCTGGCTTGAGCCCACTCCTCAAATGCCTGAGACTGTGCGCGAAAGGACCGAATACGACCGTAACGGTTCGGCTTGCTTCGCGGAAGGCGAACAAAGGGCACCAACCCGAAGCCTTAGGCAAGAACATGAGCGAAACGTCCCCCGAAAAGCGCTATTTGGTTCTTTGCATCGACGATGAGCCGTCTAATTTGAAAGTGCGCAGACTGCTCCTCGAGCACGCAGGTTTTGCGGTATTAACGGCATCCAGCGGGGAAGAAGGTCTTGGGTTATTTGATTCCCAGGCCGTTGACCCTGTCGTTGTCGATTACTCCATGCCGGAAATGGACGGCGGTATGGTCGCAGCGCGAATGAAACGCGACCGCCCGAAAACGCCTATTATAATGTTGTCGGCGTATCCCGGCGCTCGTGCCAGTGTCGAGAAGATAGTCGACTCTTTTATCGAAAAAGGGGGGGAGCCTAAAGATTTCCTGGAAAGGCTTACATCGCTTATCAAGCTTCGAAGCCACGCCCACCCGGAATTGAAGTCCCAGTATGTGCTTTTCGTGGATTCGGACCGTCGCTACCTCGATTGTTCCGATGGCGCAGCTCAACTTATCGGATACAGCCGTATGGACCTGCTCGAAAAAACAATCGAAGACGTCAGCTATCACCGCGAAGAAGTTTTGGCGCTTTTTGAGCTTTACCGGCAGCGTGGCCGGCTGGAAGGGGAATCTACACTGAAGCATCAAAACGGAGAGCCCGTTCCTGTTCGCTACAGCTCGTGGCTATTTGCGGATGGATGCATGGCCACGATATGGGAGCCGCTGAAGGATTGGAGAGAGTTGCATAGGGCCGCCATGCTTGAACTCGATCCGCTTCCGCTCAAGAGCAGGCTCGAGGTCGCGCTCTTGGCTGTCCACCGCCGTATGCGTGAGCTCGGTAACAAACCCCCTAAGATTTCCGACGAATGGGTGGCGCTGAATGATGCCCTGAGAGGATTGAGAGCATTACAAAAAACGAAGTGATTTTATGGAACGGTAATTACATTATTTGACGAACAGAACTTCCCGCAGCTGGTCGCGGCCGACAAAAGACTTGGTGGTACGGTACGGCCGGAAGAGGTCCTGAATCTCCCGATTCTGGAGTGTCTGTTGAACTGGAAAGAGCGGCTGGGCGGGCACAAGCTCGAGATTCTGGGCATCGCCAATACGATAACGGTGGAACCCTTCGGGTTTGCGGTTATGAAACATTGCCAATACCACGCCCCCGGGACGAAGAAGGTCGGTGAGATGCTCAACCAGTCGCTTCACCAACGGTCGATCGAGGTAATCGAGTAAATCCCAAATCAGCATCGCATCAAATGTTCCGCGCCCGTATTGCACATTGGTTTTCAAGAAGCGTTCGGCCCGGGATTCCGGCGTCATCTCTGAAGCATCCTCTCCCGGACGGATGGCCTTCAAGCGTTGCTCCTCAACCGTTAAGAATTCCTTCCAATCGCGCAGAAGATCATCCGCGTAAACTTTGAAGCCCCGTTCAACGAAAAACGTAATCGTGTTCTGCCAGACAGGTCCCAGATCAAGCAAACTGCCATTACCAAGGCCCTCGAGATTCCACAGAAATTCTTTCAAGCCGTTGGAAGACCGCACATTACTTCCCGTCCCGCGAGTATTCAATCCGGCATCCTTCATAACAGATGAAACTTCCACACCCGAGCGGCTTGCCGTGCGAGGAAGAGGCGGAGAAGGCCGGTCCCCCGAGGAACGCGTCTTATTGAAAAATCCCATATATAAATTCCTGTTCTTTGCTTTTATTCTTTTACGTGTACTGGAACGGTTGCAGACGCGTTGGCCAATGCGGAATTCGCCGGTCGCGCGGATCGCAGCTCATCTTTTGATTGCACGATTTCCACTCGGCCGCGCAACTCGGCACCCTCCTCGATAGCGATGCGTCGGGTTTGTACATCGCCGAGAGCCTTGCCCGAGCTCCAGATTTGTACGCGCTCTCTTGCCTTCAACGTGCCCGTTACCTCGCCCCGAACGATAATTTCACGTGCTTCGATCTCCGCGTTCACGCGTCCGTTCGGCCCAATAGTCACTGTGCCTTCCGAAATATGAATTTTCCCGTGCAGCGTTCCGTCAACGAATAGATCCTCGCGGCCCTGGATTTCTCCTTTGATCTTGATACCTTGGCTGATGCAAGCGGTGGCGTTCGGAGACGCCAGGGGAGTAACACCTGGGGCCTGCTGCCCTTGTGGATGACCGGGCGCGGTGGCTTCCGGAACAGGCTGCGGTTTATTGTCTTCAGGCTTGCGCCACACGAGTGCCTCCAACCGTGCACACTCCGAAGCCGTGGAGCTGGGTCCCCATGGACAACGCGGAGGAAAATGGGTGAAAATCCGACGATAGTATAGGAAGCGCAGCGTGTAAAGGACAAACGGCAGTGGCAGTTATAGTGTCCCTTACAATCCATTACACCAGATATAGCGTTTTCAGCTCCAGCCCGAGGCCTAATTTCCCCGCGCTTGCCGGCGGTTCCGAAACGTGCCGCAACTGCCATGCGGCGACGATCATTCCAATCGCCTCGGTAAAAAAGATCTTCAAACCTTTTCGTGAATACCACCAATTCGACGGATCGTAGCTTACGTCCCGCGCACCTGCCACGCGCACTTCAATAGTTGCGGGAAAGACGCGCTTATAAATGTAACGCGCCCGGCGAGTGTGATAATTTGAAGTAACCACGATAACGCGATTCCACTTGTGGCTGGAAATAAAAGGCAGCAAGGCTTGCGCCTCCTCGAGCGTATTATCGCCGTCCTGCGGAAACCGCAATATAGCTTCTTGGGGCACCCCGCGGTCAATCAAATCATGTTCAATCAGTTCGGCGACACCCGCATAAGGACGCAGCCTGCGACCGCTGGCAATGAGTCTGGGAGCCACGCCAGCTTGAAAAAGCTCGGCCGCGCGCCCGGCGCGGTCGCCTGTAAAATCATCGTCGCTTAAAATCACTAGGGCATCGGACTTAGCAAGCGTATCCTCGACCGTCCAAAATCCACCGGCCAATCGCAAGAGAGGATTACGCGCCAAGTACAGCAGGAAACAAAACGCAACGAAACAAATCAAAGTCAAAAGCTTTACGATGATCCCGCCGCGTTCCTGCGCCCTCATGCGTTGGGGTCCAGTTTGCGAAGATGTTCCGCCGCTAGCTCTGGAAGCAGCGCGTTGAAATAAACTTCTTTGATGCTGTAGGACTTGCTGACGGATTGCACGATGGGCAGAATCTCGATGTGCCAGTGGTAATCGTCCGCAAGAGTTTGCCAGTAATGCTCTAGTCGTCCTTTCGGGTTACGCGTGTTGGGAGCTGTATGAACCACCAGATGGTATGCCGCGGAGACTTTTTCTAAGCGCCGCAGCACGCGGCCCAGCAGGGTTGCAAAATGCAACCGATTAGATCCGGGCTGAGGCTGCTCGAACAAATGATTGTGTTTGCGTCGAAGCAGCCACACTTCAAATGGAACACGTGACGCAAAAGGACACAACGCCACGTAGTCCGCCTGTGTATCGACGACGCGCTTCCCGCTCTTTTCTTCTTGACGAACAATGTCACAAAAAACACAGCGCTCTTTTTGCTCAAACCATTCACGGGCGGCATGCAATTCGTACTTCACTCGGCGAGGAACAAACGTCGTGGCGGTAAGCTGAGAATGCGAATGGGTCCATTCCTCTCCGGATAATGTGCCCTGGTTCTTAAATACGGCGACGTATTTAAAGCGCGAGTCACGCTTAAGGTCGGCTATCCGACTGGCATACGCGAAGAGTACTTCTTCGATTCCTTCGTCGCTGAGCTGAGAAAGCCGTTGATTGTGCTCCGCCGTTTCGACTATCACTTCGTGCGCGCCGATTGACTGCATCGTGTCGTAAATTCCATCGGCCTGCCGCCCTAAGTTCCCTTCGATATGATAGAGCGGATCGCTGTGCGGGATCACGCGGATGCGCCACGATCCTTGCGGCGGGATAGTTAGAAGGGATGAGGTAGCGGCCTCCTGACCGGGGCATAGCAGACATCCTTCGGGAGCAGAGGGCGCCTCGTCTCGATGGCCTACCGCCACCCAGCTTTGTGTTATCGGATCTTTGCGGAGTTCCATTCGCGCGATCAGCGGGTGTATCGCGCGGGTGTAGGCCCTTCCTCGAGCCGATGGCGATCCCAGATGGCGCCCTCGCGAGTATATTGGGCCATTTCAAAATCCTGCGTCAGCTCCAGACAATCCGTTGGACACGCATCTTCGCACAGACCGCAGAACATGCAGCGCGAGGTATCGTAGGTAAAATTGGTTAGGACTTTACGGCGCGTTGCGTCATCTCGCTCCCATCCCACAACAATGAGATTTTCTGGGCAGGCCAGCGCGCAAAGGTTGCAGGAGATGCACAACGTTTCTCCTGTTTCCGGATTTTTGTTTAGTCGGGGAGCCCCCCGGTAGCGTTCCGCCACCATCGGCCGTTCGAGCGGATACTGTTCCGTGTAAATGTATTTGGGATGCTGGTAGCGGAAAGTTACTGCCATCCCTTTGAGAAAATCCCACTGGAAAAGTCGGCTCAGAAGTTCCTTCATGCAAGTAAGTTTGTGGCCCGTCAATGCAATTGTCAAGGTGCAGGCGCAAGTTCACCGCATTTGAACGTGCTATCCTGCAGTTATGCTGTCCCCGCAGAATGATCCCTCGATGGGCCGGATAGACATCGAGTACATGCGCATCGCGCTCGAAGAAGCTCGCATTGCGGCACGCGCACGCGAAGTCCCCGTAGGGGCGTTGCTGATCTCCGAGGGGCGCGTGGTGGCCCGCGGCGGCAACCGCACAATTCGGGATTGCGATCCCACTGCGCACGCAGAAATGGTAGTGCTGCGACGTGCCGCGCAAGAGCTGGAGAACTATCGCCTGCTGAACACTACCCTCTACGTAACAATCGAACCGTGCAGCATGTGCGCCGGCGCAATGATTCAAGCTCGCATAGGTCGTCTGGTATACGGCTGCGATGAACCCAGGGGCGGCGCGGTGCGCTCTTGTTTCGAAGTGCTGAACCATTCGAGCCTCAATCATCGGGTGGAAGTCACGCCGGGAGTGCTCGCCAAAGAGTGCGCCGCAACGCTGCAAGACTTCTTTGCGGAACGAAGGTAGCAGCGAACCGGGGGTTGGCTTCCGAAATACTTCGAAGAGGAACTCTCTACGATTGGTTGAAATTCCCTTCCAAAATCTCGCCCTCTTGCCATAGCCCATCGATTGCAGCCGGTAGATCCCGCGCGAGGTCTGATTTACAGACATAACCCTGCGCTCCGAATTCCAAAACACTCTCGAGCAAGCTCGAAGATTCGTGCTGGCTTAATAGCAGGATCCTCGCCTTTGGAACCGCTTTTCGAATCAAACGCGCGGCCTCCAAGCCATTGAAATGGGGCATGCTGATGTCCATCAACACCACATCGGGCGAGAGCTTGGCCGCCTGCTCGACTGCTTCTTTTCCATCTTTAGCCTCGCCGCAAATTTCCCAGTTCGGACGTGCGCTCAAAAGCGTACGCAAGCCTCGCCGAATCAGCTCATTGTCATCCGCGATGAGTATTCGTATCATTTCACTGTTTCGGCGATTGCAGCGGGAAACCGTAGCCAAATCATGGCGGAGAGGGTGGGATTCGAACCCACGGTTGGGTTTCCCCAACACCCGCTTTCGAGGCGGGCTCTTTCAACCGCTCAGACACCTCTCCGTCCAGGCGTGTCATTTTGAAGCGTAGCAGACGCCCTCTAATTCAGCAATGCAACCCCCACCTCCGCAGGTCGCGCTTGGATGAATTAGTTCGACGCCAAAGCACGGTCGAGGAGTTCCACGACGTGTATGACCTCTTGCCCGGTTCCGTGTATCTGTGCTCCGGCGCGCAATTGGAGCAGGCAGCCAGGGTTAGCCGTCACAATTGTGTGGGCGCCCGTCTCGGAAGCATGCTGCATTTTTTCACTTAAAAGTTCGAGGGAAGCTTCTGTTTCCGTTACGTTATAAACGCCCGCCGAGCCGCAGCAGAAATCGGCAAAAGGCATCTCGGCCAATTCCACGCCGGGAACACTAAGAATGAGCTTGCGGGGCGCCGTACTCACTCTTTGCCCATGAAGCAAATGGCAGGAATCCTGATAGGTTACGCGCAACGGCACAGGTTTGAGGGGTGCCGTCAATCCTAGCTCTGCCAGAAACTCGGTGATGTCGCGCATCCGGGTGTTAAACGTCTGAGCCTGTGCGTACGCCGAATCGGCCGGCGCGAATAAATTTTCATATTCTTTTAGCGTTGACCCGCAACCCGCTGCATTAGTTACCACCGCATCAAATTCTTCGCCCCGGAAAGCATCGAGGTTCTTTCGAGCCAGCGAGCGCGCGACATCGCGGACGCCGGCGTGCGCAGCCAATGCCCCGCAGCACACTTGTCCTGCTGGCACAACCACATCGCAGCCGTTGGCTGTGAGAACTCGAATCGTAGCCTCGTTCAATTTCGTGAACGTAACTTGCGCCACGCATCCGGCGAAAAACGCTACGCGCGCGCGGCGCTTTGTTTTAGCTGGAAAGGTCTTCCCCAATTGTGAAAAGAAAAAGTCATCATCGATTCGCGGCAGGAGCCGCTCGCGCTGCTCAAGTCCGAGCGCTCGCAGCACGCCAGAAGCGCGCGCGAGTCGCTGCAACCCTGACCGCTGGTAAAATCGCAGGACGCGGGCAGCACCGGAAATGCGCCCGGGGTACGGCAGTAAATGACGGAACACGATGCTGCGCGCGAGACGTGATAAAAGTGGCCGGCGATAATTCTGTTCGATCTGCGCGCGCGCCGATTCCACCAGCTTGCCGTACTCCACGCCGGAAGGGCACGCGGTCTCGCATGCGCGGCAATCCAGGCATTGGTCTATATGTTGCACGAATGAATCGCCCAACTCGAGTTGACCTTCATCCACCAGAGCCATTTGCCGTATGCGCCCTCGCGGTGAATCCGCCTCCAGCCCCCACAGGCGATACGTTGGACAATGATTCAGGCAAAGGCCGCAATGAACACATCGCGAATAATCTTCATATTCGGGTTTGTCCACACCCGAAAACCCGCTGGGTCTCGATCGCGTTTCCGCCTGTGTCGGCTTTTCAACTGGCGTATCCAACATCGTTTTCAGAGTCCTCCCAGGAAGCGCCCTGGACTCATAATCCCAATCGGATCAAAAACGTTTTTCACGCGCTGCATCAGTTGCAGGTCTTCCTCCGCTGATCCCCAAATGTTTATCTTTGTCTTCAATTCGGTGGGACACCACTCCATCATCGGCCGCTCACTTCCCTCTTCCTCCAAAGCTGACTGCATCAATTCTCTTGCCACGGTTGCCAGAGTCGAAACGTCGTCAGTGGCGACCTTCGGCAGCAGCACGTAGTAGATAATCGCACCGGCGCGTATCAGGCACGCAGAAGTTATCCCTCGTCGCTGGCTGACCTCATTGAGCCGTTTCACCGTCCCTCTGATCGCCGAGGGCAAAACATTCACCCGTAAGACCGTAGCCGCCGGACAAGCTTTCAGCGCCAGCGAAATGTACTCTCTTATCCGGCCCAGCAAGTCGGCCTCGTCTGTTTCATCGAGACGGATAAATGTCGCGGCCCCCGCGGTCTCCGCAAAGCGTGCAAGATCCTTGGCGTGCCGCTCGACAACCGAGCGCTTCCCAGCAGCGGACACCACTACCGAACAACCGGGTGCCGACAAACTTGGCCGCTTTGCCTCGCCTGCTGTCTCCCATGCCATACTGACGATCCGCCATGCCTCTGCATCGAGTAGCTCAACAAGACGGGGCTCGAGGGATGACTGTCGAATTGCGCAGCTGAACGCAAGAGCCCCTTCGATGCCTGCGAACGTGGCTACGAAAGTTTGCTGCGTCGGCGGCAACGGAAACGTCTTGAAGTTAATACGCGTAATCACGCCAAGCGTCCCGTAGGAACCGATCAGCACTTTGTGAAGGTCGTATCCGGTAACATTCTTCACCACGCTCCCGCCGCTTTTCGCAATGATGCCGTCCCCCGTGACGATCTCCATGCCCAGCACGAAATCACGCGCCGAGCCGTAAGCGTATCGCAGCGCGGAAATCGAATTCGCAGCCACTACCCCGCCGGCTGTAGCCGCACTGGCAAATGCGGTCGCCAGCGGCACAAACTGCTTTTGTTCGCCCAGCACCCGGTTGAGCTCTGCTATTCGTACGCCGCATTGTACCCCTACCGTTAAGTCCCCAGCATCGTAGGCCACCACCCGATTTAGGCCGGTGAGGTCCAGCGCTACATCGTATCTCGAGGGCAAACCGCCAATTCGCAATTTGCTGTGTCCTCCCGTTGGAATCACGGCAAGCTTTTCGGCAGCGGCGAAGCGCACTGCTGCGGCAACCTCTTCTACGCTGCTCGGACATAGAACAGCGGCGGGCTTCATGCCGTCTACTTCATAATCGGCTAACGTTGCGGCATTAGAGCTTACTTGAGAGTTCCCAAGAAGTTTTTCTAGGCGCGGTATCAGCGATGTTGCAGCAGTGCTCATGCGGGTGTTGCAGTTAGGGCAGTTGTTCGCAGTACGCGCACTTCCCCGCAGCCTTTGCCGAGTGGAAAAATCTTGCCTGGGTTTAGGCGCCCCGTAGTGTTGAAAGCGTTGCGAACGCGGCTCATCAACTCGAGATCCGCATCGCTAAAGAGCAGCGGCATCAATTCATTCTTTTCCATTCCGATGCCGTGCTCGCCGCTCAGTGAGCCGCCGACATCTATACAACATTTCATAATCTCTCTCGCTGCAGCTATAACTTTCTCGAATTGTCCGGGCACGCGCTGATCGAAAAGAATAATGGGATGAAGATTTCCATCTCCGGCGTGAAAAACATTGCTGACTCGCAGTCCATACTTTTGGCTTACTTGTTCGATGTAGCGCAGTGTCTCCGGCAATTTCGTCCGTGGAATCACGCCATCCTGCACGTACGCGTTGGGCGCCAACCGCCCGATTGCGCCGAACGCATTCTTGCGGCCTTTCCAAAGTAGATCGCGCTCCTGGGCATCCCGCGCTTTTCGCACTTCGCGCGCATGATGTGCGCGGCAAGCTGCGACCACTTCTGCTTCTTGTTCTTCCACACCCTCTCGTAAACCTTCCAGTTCGATTAACAGCACCGCGGCGCTATCCAGCGGAAATCCCGCATGTACGTACGCCTCGATTGCGCGTAAGGTCAGCGCATCAAACATTTCGCAAGCCGCCGGGGTAATCGCTCGCGAGGTAATCTCCACAACCGTTTGCGTCGCATCATCAACCGTATCGAAGATTGCGAGCAGAGTCTTCACCGCCTCGGGCTTCCGCGACAGCCGCACGCTGATCTCCGTCACAATTGCCAGCGTGCCTTCGGATCCCACCATCAAGCCGGTCAGATCGTAGCCTGGGGCATCGAACGTCTTCCCTCCAACGCGCTTAATTTCTCCATCAGGCAGCACCAGTTCGAGTCCCGTCACGTGATTGGTCGTCACGCCGTAAGCCAGTGTGTGCGGTCCGCCTGAGTTTTCCGCCACATTCCCGCCAATCGTACAAGCCTTCTGGCTCGAAGGGTCGGGAGCAAAATACAGTTCAGCGTGTTCGACAGCGCGCGTAAGGTCCAGATTCACCACTCCTGGCTGGACGACCGCTCTCTGATTTTCATAATCAATTTCCAAAATGCGATTCATCCGCGAGAAAACCAAAACAATTCCTCCCTCGCGCGCGATTGCTCCCCCCGAGAGTCCCGTGCCGGCACCACGACCCACTAACGCCGCGTCGTACTTGCAGGCTAATCGGACAACCTGTGCGACTTCCTGCGTAGTTCGGGGGAAAACGATGCAATCCGGCTTGGCTTGCTCCACAGACCCGTCATACTCGTATAACTGAAGATCAGGAGCCTTCGAAAGAACGGCCCGGGTGCCTAGTAATTTTTCAAGCTCGCAAATCAGTTTGCGGTCCATATTCAGGCCTGAACGTCTGTTTTTTCCTGTAGCATCACTATAGTCGCTTTGCAACGACCAGCGCAACAATGCACGAATTGCAGTACCATTTCTTCCAGTTCTGCCAGAGCCTAGCCACCGGCATAGGAAAGGGGGTCGAGAACTCAAGCTCGGAGTCCACGTTTCCGGCCGGCGCATAGGTCAGGGTTCTGCCGCGTTCATAGCGGCGCGTCTGAACTGCTCTTTGTGACATTTTAGTTGTCCGTGACTAAGTTAAGTCCTTTGTTTGCACAGAGGCGCTTGTAAGCTCGTTGGAATGATATAGTTTCTTTCTTCTATGGTATTCTTTCGAAAAATGGAGCCTCATCAGCCGCGGACGCGAACACCGGAAGACAAATGACCCCCAAGCCAAAAATATTCCTCACTCGCCCGCTCTTCGATTCTGCACGCCTAATGTTGAATGATCATTTCAAGGTGGAATACTGGACGCTGCCTGAGCGCATCTCTCGCGCAGAATTGCTCAGCAGCGTACGGGACAAAGAAGCGCTCGTTTGCTTGCTCACGGAAAAAATTAATGACGAGCTCATTGCCGCTGGCCCCCAGTTGCGCATCGTTGCCAATGTCGCTGTCGGTTTTGACAATATTGACGTGGCCGCTTGCACGCGTCGCGGAGTCGTCGCCAGCAATACTCCTGGCGTCCTCGATGAAACGACTGCCGATTTCGCGTGGACACTTCTGATGACCGTTGCACGACGCGTGGTTGAAGGCGATAGCCTGGCGCGTTCCGGAAATTGGAAAGGTTGGGACCTCGATCAATTGTGCGGTACCGACGTCTGGGGCAAAACGCTTGGAATTTTAGGATTTGGGCGAATTGGCCGAGCCGTCGCGCGGCGTGCGCGCGGGTTCAAAATGCGGGTTATCTATAATGATGCCGTGCGCGTCGCTCCAGAAATTGAAAACGATTTGGGCGCGCAGTTTTGTGAATTCAATCACGTTCTCGCCGAATCCGATTTTCTTTCCCTTCACGTCCCTCTCCTGCCCGAAACGCGACACTTGATTTCCTCTCCACAGTTGTCTCGCATGAAAGCGGGCGCATTTCTAATCAACACGTCGCGCGGGCCTGTCGTAGACGAGGCCGCCTTGGTTGCTGCCCTCGAGGGCGGCAAAATCGCCGGCGCGGCCATCGATGTGTTCGAGAATGAGCCCTTCATTCATTCGGGCCTTCGCCGTCCCAATGTAGTCCTTGCGCCCCATATTGCTTCTGCGTCACTGGAAACGCGCACAAAGATGGCCTGCATCGCCGCAGAAAACGTGATTGCATTATTTCAGGGGCGCACCCCCCCCAATGTCCTGAACCCTGAAGTCCTTAAGCCTCACTCCGCAACAAGCTCCTGAGCTACGCGGCGTGCCTCGGCTGACGAGCTAAATCCCATGCCCCGCCTCCAGGAGGTCGCGCGTCAAATTTTTCAGCGAACTCTCGCCGCCATCCATATCCCGCAAGTCATGCGCCGAAAATTGCATCGCGAAGGTTCACGTTTGCGTTGTATTGATCCTGCGCCGGTCGCCGCAAGTTACCTCTCGCGCCCCCTAAATAACGGCGCCATGGTTCGCTGTCCTGCTCCAATGACCGATCATTATCCTGAAATCGATCTGCGCCATTTTGACCAGCTCCGTGTGATTGCCTTTGGAAAGGCAGCCCACAGTATGGTCGAGGGATTGAGCGGCATTCTAGGGCCGGAATTTCATGCCCGTGGAGTAATTTCCGCGCCCACGCCGCCGCATACGATTCTTCCAGGATTCGCGTATTTTGTGGGGGGACACCCCATGCCCACGGCAGCCAGCTTTGAAGCTGCGCGCGCGATTCTCGATTTGCTCCACGAATGCAACGAGCGCACTCTAATTTTCTTTCTGGTTTCCGGTGGTGGCTCAGCGTTGGTGGAATTGCCCCTTCATCCGCTAATCACTCTCGAAGACATGCGGGAACTGAACCGCATGTTGGTAACTTGCGGCGCGCCCATCGACCACATGAATGCAGTGCGCAAACATCTTTCTGCGGTTAAAGGTGGTCGCCTCGCCGCAGCGGCGCCGAATTCGATGAAGATTACTTACGGTGTGACCGACGTCCCCGCAGGAAAAGAATCCGCATTGGCTTCCGGACCGACAATTCCAGATCCCACCTCTCTCCGGGACGTGGAGCGTGTTGTTTCTGAATTTCAATTGCGCGATAAACTTCCCGATTCTATTCGGCATTTTCTGGCTCGCGGGGGGGCGCCCGAAACGCCAAAGCCAGGTGATCCCGCATTTGCACGCTCGGAATTCCACATTCTTTTGGGCATGCACGATTTGTTTCACACCGCGCACCACGCCGCCGAAGCAGCTGGTTTCTTAACGATTTGTGATAACACCACCGACGATTGGCCGCTCACTCGCGCCACCGATTATTTGCTCGAGCAGCTTGCCCAGCTGCAGCGCGGCAATCCTGGACGATCTGTCGCGGTGATTGCGGACGGTGAGATCAGTTCCCCTGTTACGGGAACCGGGGTTGGTGGACGTAACGCTGCGTTCGTGCTCGATTGCGTCCCCAAAATTGCGGGAAGGAAAATTGCAGTGCTTAGCGCAGGGACGGATGGGGTGGATGGCGTAAGCCCGGCGGCTGGCGCCGTAGCCGACGGCGAAACTCTTTCACTCGCGAACACCGCGGGATTAGATCCCCTTGAATTTTCCCGCCGAAGCGACTCCTACACTTTTTTCGAGCGTCTCGGGAGTGCGGTTGTTACCGGCCCAACGGGAAATAATCTTCGCGACCTTCGTATCCTGCTCGCGAGTGGCAGCCAGCGGAACGCTTAAAAAAATAAGCCCTCCATCAATTCTATTCTTTCTGAGTCACTAGTCGCTTCTCGACTGATTTCAAGCGCTCGCTCATCTCTGTGATCAGTTTCTCCAGACTTTCCAGTTTTTGCAGGATTGGCTGGTTATCGCCGTCTTTCCTGGAAGCGTTCGTTTGCTCGCCGCTCGAATGGGGCTTCGCGGCGTCTAGTCTCAATCGCTGAATCTGAGTTTCAATCACGGGTGCAAAAGCGATACTCAAATCGTCGCTTTTCAACATCGCAGTCAATGTTGGAATTGCGCTCGGGTCTCCCCTGTCTCCTAGAGCGGACACGCTTGCCATCCGAACTGGAAAATGGCTTTCGTTTAGATAACCTTCCAGTCTTTCGGTGATCTCCGTATTTTTCTTGTCGAGCTTCCCCAAACTGCTGATCGCCGCCCGGCGCAATTCAATTGGCCTTCCGGAAGCGGACCACTTGAGAAGAATTGGAATCGCTCTGTCATCGCCGAGTTCCGCAAATGCGCGAAGCGCTGAGCGCCGCAGTATTTCGTCAGGAGATTCGATCCCCGTCATGGCTTCCAGCACCTCGTAGGCTTGATGCGCTTTCATTTTGGCAAGCGCTCCCAGCGCGGCAGCTCGCGCGCGATACGATTTGTCATCCCGCGAAATAGCTGTAAGCTTGGACGCGACATCGGCATCGTCGCCGAAATTTCCAAGTTGCTGCACTGCTGTTTGCTTCACCCACGGTTGCTCGTTGGCGAGCGCTTTAGTTATCTGCTTGAGTGCGGCCGGCCCGCCAATTTTCCCCAAGGCTTGCAAGGCTTCCTCGCGCACACCCCAGGAAGAATCGGCGATCGCCGCAGCGCCAAGCGCGGAAACAACCTGCTCATTATTTCTTACCTTTCCAAGTGCCCCGGCCGCGTCCAGGCGGTCTGGAGCTGTCTCGGCATGTTGCAGCTGGTAAATCCATTCTGCAGCTTCCTTGTGGAAATCCACCGTTTTTAGGACGTTGAAATTTTTGTCGAATAGCACCAATAGCGGAGCACCGGCAACTGCGAAGGTGAACGTTTCATTGTCTTTCGAAACGCTAATCGGGAAACTCTTGCGCCCTGCTGCAGTAGTGATTTCTACTTCTATCGGAAGAGTGAAAATGCCAACGTGGCCTTCGACCTTTTGGGTCTGCTTCACTTCCAATTTCACACCGTGCTTTGCCGCATCGTATGTGTACCGCAAATCGAAATTTGGAGCGCCGGCGCCATATACCCACTGATCGAAGAACCGGTCGAGATTTTGGCCTGTGGATTCTTCCATGGCCTTCGCGTAATCGGAGGTTACAACGTTCTGCCCTCGAAATTTTTCGACGTAATGTTTCATGCCGCGCCAGAAAGCCTGTTCGCCAACTTGATGCCTCAGCATGTACAAAACCCACCCGCCTTTTCCGTAGGCATTGTCGTCAAATTCACTGGAGTCATCAAAATTGTGACGGACAATCGGCTGTGAGAATAAATCGCGGTCAGCCGCCCAGTGATGGGCAGCCTCCCATCGTTCATATGCGCCGGCGTCGACGCCGAAGTGTTCTTCCGTCCATACCCTCTCCATAAAAGTAGCGAATCCTTCGTTGAGCCAGATGTTGCCCCAGTCTTTGCACGTCAAATAATCTCCAAACCATTGATGAGCCAATTCGTGCGAGATCAAGTTGTCTTGGCCGGAAAAATATTCAGACACAATTCTCGGATCCACAAGCGAGGAACTGGTATTGGTTGTCGCGCTGGAATTTTCCATCCCTCCGGCAACAAAATCGTCCACCATGGCCTGCGAATATTTTTCCCAGGGATAATTCACGCCGATCCGCTTGCTGAAAAAGTCCAGCATTTGCGGCGTTCGGCCATAGTTCGGTCGCAAGCGATCGCCTCGTCCTTTTGGCGCGTAATAGGTCACGGGAATTCCGTGCCAACTATCTTTCTGCTCGTCGAATTCGCCGGCGACGAGCGAAATCAAATAAGTCGAGCTTGGAACGGACTCCTTCCAATTCCAGGTTTTCATCGCGTCGGAAGTCTCCTCAACGCTAATCAACTTCCCATTAGAAACCGTCACCCAGCTTTTCGGGACAGTAACGATCATTTCTGTTGTCAGCCGGTCATTTGGATAATCGTAGGTGGGAAGATAGTAGCGAGTATCCTCGGATTCTCCCTGCGTCCAGATTTGCGCTGGACGATTCGGATAATCTTTGTCGGGCAGAATAAAGTAGAGGCCTTTTTTCGGATGGCCTTGATAAAGGATGGCAACGTCGAATTTCTCTCCCACATGGGCAGCGTGGTCGAGATCAACCAATAGCTTGTCAGCGGCGGTGTCAAATTTGGCGGTCTTTGTGTTCACTGTGACAGCGGCAATTTGCAGGCCGGCGGAATCGAATGAGAGCTTGGTGATGCCGTCGCGCAACGCAGTGAGTGAATGGGTCACTTGGCCCATCACTTTGCGGTCCGTGAGGTCGAAGCGAAGCGCGATGCGCGAGTGTTGCAGATCGTAGTCGCGAGTGCGCGCGTAAGGCTCGTCGGCGCGCAATAAAATAGAAAAACTCAGCATTGCGGCGAGGAACAAAGCCGCGAGCGGCAGAAGCCTGCTCCACGGGCGATCATGAACAATTTTCCCGGTTAAATCTGTCATTAGTTGTTACTCCTATGATTTTATGACCAGCAGTGGCGAGAACAGCTGAACCGCGCTCCAGGTTTGTTTCTTCGACCAGCAAATAATCCGTGTCGAACGTAGATATCGCAAAAATGCTTATCCCCGCCGCGGCCAGCGGCATTGCCAGCGAGACTAAGACTCCTGCTTGCGAAAAATCAATCGGCCCTTGTACTTTAAAGCAACTCCATCCTCGCTGGCACGGTACTTCCTCGGGAACGTAAATCTCCTCGCATACCACCGATAATTCATCCGCGGTTCGCGTGCACGATGAAAATCCGCGCGGAGGCAGCCAGGCAGGCAATTGATTATCCGCTGGAAGACGGCAAATAGAAAGACGCAGCGGGAGGATGGTTAGTTGTAAAAAGAGCGTCGTCATTTCAGCCCAGTTCTCTGATTCTTTAGCTAGCCTATCCTATAGCCTTCAAGTGTTTCGGAGCGTCCTCCATCGTGTCTCGAAAAATGAGAACCGTCAATATTGTGTATGACGGAGTTCCGCAAAGGGGCTTCTCGACAGCGACTCGCCCCACCTGGAGCGCCTATAGGCGGCATCTGATAGAATTAGTAAGATAAATATTCGATGGTACCGTTCGCTTAGGGAGAAATTATGGAAATTGCTACGTTTGGAGCTGGGTGCTTCTGGGGTATCGAGGCAGCGTTTCGCAGGGTACCGGGTGTGACGGACGCCGCCGCAGGGTACTCGGGTGGCACGCTCGAGAACCCCACTTACCAAGATGTTTGCACCGACCGTACGGGTCATGCCGAGGTCGTCCAAGTAACATTTGATCCTACGCAAGTAAGCTACGAGCAACTCCTGGATGTCTTCTGGGAAATTCACGACCCGACGCAGCTTAACCGGCAAGGTCCAGACTCCGGCAAACAATACCGCAGCGCGATATTTTTTCACTCGCAGGAACAGGAAACCGCTTCGCGGAAATCCAAGGAAAAGGTGCAAGCCTCTGGAAGGTTCAAGCGGCCAATCGTGACGGAAATTTCCCGAGCGTCAACTTTCTATCGAGCTGAAGAGTATCACCAGCGCTACCTGGAAAAGCGCGGCGCAGCATCCTGCCACATTTAGAGCCAATCGTGGGATTCACTGCGTCAGGCTCGCATCCCGCTAAATCAGTTAATTCCAAATAAGCCGGCTTAGTTTGATTTCGAGCATGTGAAGCATAGCGTTGAATATGGAATCGCACATTTCGAAGCGTCGCGCTATCGCTGCCATGGGGTTTTTGTTACTCTGTTACGGTTCGCGCGTAGCGGAGAGGTGTCCGAGCGGTTTAAGGAGCACGCTTGGAAAGCGTGTGTTGGGGAAACTCAACCGTGGGTTCGAATCCCACCCTCTCCGCCATTCCCTTCTCTGGGTCCCTCTCTCGTAACGTGCGTCACGGAAGAACGTTAAAAGCGGAGTTACTAACGGTACCGCAACTTCAGAGCACTTTCCTAAAGCAGCGTATTATGCCGGTTTCTACGAAGCCAACCGCGGAATGCGCCACCGCACTTGCCAGATCGTTCGCTTCGGCGTCCGAAGCCAACTCCGAGCAGCCCTGAGCTCGCGCTCATGTTTCCGCGGCAGCCATGAGGGCGGCACCGACGCCTTTTGTGCGCGCCAGCGGCTCAACGTACCAGCCTTCCACGAATGCGATACGATCCGTGACGCAACCTTCCGCGCACGCCCTTATGGAGAGCTCAATCAGGCCGATCGCCGCTTCTTGATCGTCGAAGGCGAGAAGAACTTCGAGTGGTTCGTGCGCTTCGCCGGTAAAGTACCGGTCAATGTCCTGTGCATGCCCGGGATCAGATGGCCAGAGAGCGCCGCGCATGCGCTCCCAAGAGCTTCGATCAGTTTTCTGTGCGGGTCGTACGAACATTGATCTTGCCTCTAGTCCTCGTCTAGATTACGCGAAAGTTAGAGCCGACGCTGCGCGTTGCTTCCGGCAACTTCTTATTGGTGCTTGGCATCAGTACGCTCCAAGTAGTGAAACCGGTTACTCAAAGAGAATTTATGATTATGGGCCACTGCACACAATCGCTGCATTGGCGGGGTAACATGGCAATTTAGGGAGTCTGGATACGAGTAACCGGTACCGCAAAACTCCAGAAAGTGCTTGACACTTATTTTTCACGGTGCGATTATCGCGCCCACAAACGGACGCTGGGGCCCCGTTGCCTTGCGCCGAGGATAGCAGGAGGATAGACCATGATGTCATCCCGGGTAAAAGTAGTGCGTACCATCCTATCTAAGTTGCTACCAAGCTTTTTACTGTTGCTCATCGGCATCTTTAGCGCGGCCATTGCCGAGGCTCAGGTCACTCTGACGGATGGCGGCGCGTCGGTTAACCTAAACAATGGAATTGTGTCGGTCAACATTACCAAGGCTAACGCTCACGTCACTTCCATCACTTATCGGGGCTTCCAGATGGTTAGGCCGGCAGGCGGGGACATTTACTACAGCATGGATGGCGGCGCGAGCTATGAGCAGCCGGGGTCCTGCGTATACTCGATAAAAACTCTGACGCCCGACTTGGTGGATATCGCGCTGACGCAGACTTATACGACGCAAATTCACGCGGTCGATTGGGAGCTGCATTACGTGCTGCGCACGGGAGACTCGGGGATATACGCTTACGCAATCCTGAGCCATCCCGCTTCGTATCCAGCGGCAAGCATTGGAGAGTGGCGCAATGTGTGGAAGTTTCCCGATGACCTGCTGCTGAACATTTTTGTGGACGACCTGCGCAATTGGCAGATGCCCACCGCCGCTGATTATGCGGCGGCTTCACCGACAGGCATTGCTGAAGTGGTGTTACTGAATACCGGCGTTCGCACCGGCAAGTATGATTCGAAATACGAATATAGCGCGAACTACGCGGACATCAACACGTATGGCCACGCGAGCAATACCAATTATATCGGCGCATGGGTGGTGCTCGGCAGCAACGAATACTTCAATGACGGTCCGACCAAGAACGACCTGACCGCTGCCGACCGCATCATTCATCTGCATTTTGGGATGAATCACTACGACGGCTCGACGACCAGCCTGGCGGCCGGCGAGAGCTGGCAGAAAATGTTTGGTCCGTTTCTGCTGTATGTGAACTCATGCCCAGCAGGTGCCAACGCATGCTGGACCGATGCCAAGGCCAAGGCGCAAAGCGAGCGGGCAGCGTGGCCATATTCCTGGCTAACGGGAAACACACAGTATCCACTCGCGTCCGGGCGAGGCACGGTGACAGGGCCCTTCGCAGTAAACGATACGCTGAAGCCGGCGGTGAGCGGCGCGAACGCGTGGGTGGGAGTCGCGCAACCGGATCCCGGAACCACCTGGCAATACGATTCGAAGCATTACCAGTATTGGGTGAAGGCCGATGCCAACGGGAATTTCTCGATCCCGAGCATACGGCCGGGTACGTACACCTTCTACGCGTTCACGACGGGCGCCGTGGGGGAATACTCGCAAGCCAATGTAAGTGTCGCGGCCGGCGCCACGACGGCGCTCGGTACGGTAACGTGGAACGTGACTCATCCAGGAGGTTCGATCGCGTGGGAAATCGGAGTACCGGATCGCACAGCGAAAGAATTCCGGCACGGCAGCACCGATTATTTCGAGCCGTACAAATGGGACGCGTTCCGGACGGAATTTCCCAGCCCGCTTAACTACAATGTGGGAACTAGCAACCCGGCGCTCGACTGGAACTATGTCCAAACCGCCTACGATGGCGGGATTACCGAATGGCCCTGGAACATCAATTTCAACCTGACCAGCGTGCCGCCCAGCGGCAGCGCCACACTCACGCTGGCATGGGCTGCCAGCGGGTACGCCTCGATAAAGGTCTTCGTGAATGACCCCAGTATGATCAGCCCGCCATTGAGGGAGTTCTACCCGGTGGTCGGCGGCGGCAACGTGCTGATCCGCGAGGGCATTCACGGGAAATATGGCGTCGATTACGTAACCATTCCGGTGTCCCTGTTGAGGCCAGGGGCGAACACAATTACGCTCTACAAGCGCTCTACAGGGTCAACCTCCGGGCCGACCTCTTACGCAATGCACGACTATTTGAATCTGGAAATGCCGGGAGCGGCGACGCCGGATTTCAGCGTATCGGCAACGCCAAGCTCGCGGACGGTCGCTCCAGGAGCGAGCGCACCGTACACCGTGACGGTTACGCCTTCGGCTGGATTCTCGGGCACGGTCACGTTCAGCGTAACGGGATTGCCGAGCGGGGCCAGCGCGACGTTTAACCCGACATCGGTTACGACCTCGGGTTCCACGACCATGACGGTGGCCACGAGCACTTCGACGCCCGTGGGGAGTTATCCGCTGACAGTAACCGCGACGAGCGGAGCGCTTGTCCACAGCGTTGGAGTAACCCTAGTCGTGCAGGCGGCCGGCAGCGGAGACTTTAGTGTTACCGCTTCGCCGAGTTCCAGCACGGTGGCTGCCGGCACAGCTACTTCGTACACGGCGACGGTGACTCCATCGGGAGGGTTTACTGGGACGGTGACATTCAGCGTGAGCGGACTGCCAAACGGCGCAATCGGGTCATTTAACCCCACGTCGGTGGCAGGCTCGGGCAGTTCCACCTTATCGGTGACAACCGATCCAGCGACGCTAGCGGGAAGCTACCCGTTGACGATTACCGGAACTAGTGGCAGCTTGGTGCGCTCTGCGGGCGTAACGCTGGTCGTGACGGGGTGCACGGACGGCAGTTGCTGAAGTCGGGCGAATAACTGCGTTTGTTGGCGGCACCGCTCGAGGTGCTACGTCCTTTAGTCGCCTTCTTGTTTTTTTGTAGCGTCCGTTTGGGGGGCCACACAAAAACCGGCGAGGCGCGCGTTGTGCCTTTGCCGGTTAAACTGGTTGTTGTGCTAGAATCGGTCGAGCCTAAAGCGCGACGTGTTTTTGAAAGTACGAATTTGCGCAAGGCTTGGTGCAGTGGACGACGTCCGAACGCCGATGCGCCGCGTGGAGAAGGATAATCTGAGGCTCGTAAGTGAAAAGTCAGTGAACCATTTGCCCGTTTCTCGACCGCGCAAAACGCAAGCGGCTTAGTTTCAACTACTCCGGGGTAGTGCAATTGGTAGCACACCAGACTTTGGATCTGGTTATCCTGGTTCGAGTCCAGGCCCCGGAGCCAAGCGTACTTTGTGTTTAGCATTAAGCGGTCTGCCAGCTTTTCGTATCCTCTTCAAGACTCCAACCCTAAAAACAAGCGGTGTTTTTCCAACTTTTGCAGATGAGACTTGCAAGTGCGAGCGTGACCCAATAGTCTGTCAGCCGCGATGCCAACTTTTGAACCGCAGTTACTTGCGTTGGGATTCATCTGGTATATCGTATTTTTATTTTCCACTACGTGCCATGAGGCTTCACACGCCCTAGCGGCAAAATTAGGTGGTGATCTCACCGCATTTCATGGCGGGCAGGTGTCACTGAATCCTGTACCTCATATTCAGCGCTCACCTTTCGGCATGATCGGGATGCCGTTGTTGTCATTCATCTTGACCAAAGGCGGCTGGATGATGGGCTGGGCCAGTGCGCCCTTCGACCCATATTGGCAGCGCAAACATTACCGTCGCGCCGCTTGGATGGCTTTTGCCGGTCCAGCCGCGAATTTTACGTTAATGCTGTTGGCGGGATTGGCCATACGCGTGGGCACGGCGTTGGGCCACTTTCAGGCGCCTGAATTTCTCTCGTATCAACGCATTACCCAAGCAGCCACCCGGGGAGGCGGCGCCGAGTTTGCGGCGACGTTCCTCAGTATTCTGTTCGTGCTGAATTTATTGCTGGGGACATTTAATCTCTTGCCGGTTCCTCCATTGGATGGCAGCACCGGAATAACGTTGTTTATGGATGAGCGAACTGCCCTGAAATACTTGGACTGGATGCGGGAGGGCAGCTACGCCCTTATCGGACTCATGCTCGCTTGGATGGTCTTCGGTAAGATTTTCGCGGTGATTTTCATGTTCGCGATTAATTTGCTCTACTCCGGAGTGAATTATGGCCCCCACACGATGTAGGCGCAAGTATTACCATACGAAGCCCCGTATCAAAATTCCCTGCCACTGATTCAAAAAAGCACACGTGTATTATTTCTGCTCGCCGTGCCCGCCCTTGAGCCCTGCCCGCCCCGGCTAAGTGCTTTGTTTTGAGCACCCAATTCTTATGCCACACTGGAACACTGACTGCAATGGAAGGCAATGAGGAATAGAGCGTGTCACCAAACACCCCGATACCTGCCGTCACCACGTATCGCATTGAAGTGTCCGGCTGGGATGAAGAAGAGGCATTTTTCGTCGAGAAGACGGATTTGGAATGGAGCGGAGAGGAGCGTAAAAAGGTCCGCCTGGGTCGCTCCTTGCGGGACGCAGCGGTGGTTTTCGTGCGCCTTTTGCAGACCAATACTCAAGCCCATGTTTGTCCCGTGGCTTACCAGGTCACGGCATTGGCTAATCCTGCCAACTCTCAGCCCTATGAATACAGTTTGATGCGGCTGCACCCACGAGGGAATCTACAATGAAATCGCCAACTTACTCGATCCAATCGCCAGACCGTGAGTCCACGGCAGAAGAGGGGATTCGCACCTCCGCAAAGGATATCACTTCTGACCTTGAGCGATACGTGGCAGCTGTGCCTCAGTCAATGGATTATCAGTGGTATGAGGTTCCCACGGAGGAGTTTATCTCTTTGATAGCGGTCTGTTCATTGGGTGAACAGAATTAGATTTTGCCGAGCGATGTATTTCTTAGTGTCTGCCGTATCGAAGCTGAAAGCGAAACCGCCCCGAAACGATACAAATCCCATTTTGGTTTTCTTGGCGTCTACCAATAAAACTTTCCAGACTGCTTAACCGCAGGGACCGATTCCCAGAACCACGTCCCAAGTCATTGATACTTGTTAGTTTACTCGTGATCGCCCCGCAAAACTAAGCATCCGATTGGCTGTACGGCTGGAGTAAAATCGCAGTCCTAAATGGCACACCCCGTGCCCTTCAATGTTTGTGAGCACCCTACTGGAAAGAACCGTATCGCCAACTAGTCGAGATTCTCTGACCGCCTGCATTTTAGATAGCGACCCCGCGACTAGAGAAGGCGTCTGCGAAACGATTGAGAGCCTGGGCTACCACGCCTTTGGCACGACGGACGCGCAAGAAGCTCTGGAGCGGATTCGAACGGGACGCTGCCGCGTGGTCATCTGTGATATGAAGATGCCAGCCATGGATGGCATGGCGTTCTTGGCTGAAGCGCTAAAAGTGGATCCAGGGGTCCACATCCTCCTCGCCACAACTGCCAATTCCATTGAAATTGCGATCGAAGCGATAAAGCACGGTGCTTATGACTGTGTGTCCAAGCCCCTAGAGAAGGCGCGCCTGAAACGCACCCTCGACGAATTGGCCGGGATGTATGACCAGCGGCGGCGCATACGGCATCTCGAAAACGAGCTCCTCAAGGACCTGGAGTTTCATGGAATCGTAGGGAAGAGTCCGGCAATGCTGGAAGTATTCGATCAGACGAGGAAAGTGGCTCGGCATTACACCAACGTGCTGCTGATTGGGCAGACGGGCGTCGGGAAGGAATTGATTGCCCATGCGATTCACAAACAAAGCCCGGTGAGCCAAAACCGCCTGGCCATCTGCAACTGTTCGGCTATGGTTGACACGCTGCTAGAAAGCCAGCTCTTCGGTCACATACGCGGCGCTTTTACCGGAGCCACCGATACGCGCCCAGGTTTGTTTGAATATGCCAACGGGGGCACGGTGTTTCTCGACGAAGTAGCGGAGATGTCGATGCCCATGCAGGCCAAGCTGCTGCGGGTGATTCAGAACCGCGAGATTCAGCGAGTAGGTTCCCCAGAAACCCGCAAGGTCGAGGTGCGATTAATCGCGGCCACGAACCGGGACTTGCGGGCGGAGGTGCTTGCTGGACGATTTCGTGAGGATTTGTTCTATCGCCTAAATTCAATCCAAATTCGCGTGCCATCGTTGTCGGAACGCCTCGAGGACATTCCGTTGTTGGTGAAATTTCTGCTGCAAAAATATAACCATGCTTATGGCAAAACCATTACCGGGTTGACGCGCCGCACGCAAACATTGCTCTTGCAACACACATGGCCTGGCAACGTGCGCGCGAGCTGGAAAATGTCATCTCCAGTGCGTGCATCACCACCATGAACGACTTTATCGACATCTGCGACCTCCCGGAGCATCTGCAAAAGCCGGGTACCAGCACCTCCATAACAAGCGGCGAGATCTGGCGGCCCGTATCGCTCGACGAGGTGTGCCGCGTGCACATCCAGCGCGTTCTGCAGCTGTGCGAAGGGAACCGGGTCCGCGCGTCGAAGTTTCTCGGCATTGGGCGCACCAGCCTCTACCGGTATCTGAAGCGCGACGCCCCCGCGAAACAAGCCGGAGCCACGGCCGCCTGAATGCGGTCAGAAACTGACCAGCAATGCCAACCCTTTTAAGAGCTTTTACCCGCCAAATTAGCCGTTCTTACTGGGGACCTGAGCTGTAAGCGCCACCGATTGCAACAGGCAAGCTCACGGTGCTATCCAGCCTTACGGACATGATTGTTTGGGACGGTAGCTCAACATCCTTGCCCTTGCGTGCAACGATGTAAGCTGCGCACCCCGCTATCCCAATACCGAACCCGCGAGCAACATGGCTGAATATCGCACCCACCAGCGTTCCACCGCCGGTGCCAATCGCCCCTGCTAAGACGTCTCCTTTGACGTCATGTTTGGCCTCAATTACTTGACCCTCCACCACTTTCACGTCTTTGCGTCGGCTCGCAGCACGTCCCGAAGGATTCTCGAGTGCGAGAATGCTCATCTGAACAGGGATGAGACGGCTGTCCACTTCGATGGAGCGGAAGGTGAGGTTCAAGTAGGCTTGACCGCGAAACATCGGGAATCGACGCGGGTGAACGACAGAACCTACCTGGCCATTCACGCGCGTGCCTGCGGAAAGGATCAGGTGTCCGCCATAGTAAACGGGCTCCGCAACGACAGCAGCAAAAGGGTCACCGTCACGTGACGCTGCGGTGCTGAGGCTATTTAAAAGAGTCAGCCGAATAGGGGTGCCCTTCAAAACCTGAGTGTTTTGCGCACTTGTAACCAACGGAAAAGCTAGGAGCAGGCTTAAACCCATCCCTAGAACAACAAACGTGTTCTTAATTTTCATGGTTCCTCCTTGCCTGCTGGATGCAGGCGTGCTCCGTAACGTGGAGCTTGCTCCAAATGTATTTGGAGCGTTCCGCTGGCGCCGCGGAGGGCTAAGCGCTTGCGAAGCGCCAAGCCGTGGATGCGGAGGAAATGCACCCGAGAAAAGAGTACTCCTATTTTCTGCAGCCTGCGACATAAAAAGTAGTAGGGTTTGACCAATTCCTTTTCAGGAGTCCTTGATGAAGCAACAAACTCTGGCGGTACGCTATGCAATGTTGCTGTCTGCGGTGGCGATGATCGCGCCCTCGCTCGGTGCAGGTGCACGGGATCGACCCGTTTAAGATAACGTGGATAAATCCGGCTGAAGTAATACCGCCGGATTCAAACGAATAATTTGCGCGGTTCATTTTTGTTGGTTCGCGCTGCGACCGTGCAAATCTTAAAAAAATCGCGGCTCGCCTATGCTAGACTCACAAATGCAGTTTAAATTCTGCACGATTGCAACTGCTTATGCGTGGAACTTCGGGCTCCGTGCAACGAGGTCCCGCAAACCCCGCCAGGCCCGGAAGGGAGCAACGGTAGTGGGAACGCCTTGTGTGCCGCGGAGATCCCGAAGTTCCTCTCATACTCGGGGGACTGCAGCCTCGGGACCGAGTACTAACTGTAGGCGAGCTTAGAAGCCCGGCTGGAGCAAGATTAGAAAAACAGTCTGAAGGGAACATGAGCTATCAGGTAATCGCCCGCAAGTATCGTCCGCAGAGTTTCCGCGAAATCGTCGGCCAGCAGCACGTCACCGAAACACTGAGCAACGCTATCCGCCAAAACCGAGTGGCCCACGCGTATATTTTTTCCGGTGCGCGTGGCGTGGGAAAAACAACGGCGGCCAGAATCCTTGCCAAGGCGTTGAATTGCGCCAAAGGACCGACTCCGGAAGTCTGCAACGCGTGCGACTCCTGCCGCGAAATCGGCGCCGGCACTTCGCTTGACGTGATTGAAGTGGATGCGGCCTCGAATCGCGGCATTGACCAGATTCGCGAGTTGCGCGAAATGGTGCGCTACGCGCCCGCGGCGTCGCGCAAAAAAGTGATCATCCTCGATGAGGCTCACATGCTCACGGATGAGGCCTCCAATGCCCTGCTGAAAACCCTCGAAGAGCCGCCCGACAACGTTATTTTCGTTATGGCTACCACGCAGCCGGATGATTTGGCCGATACCATTCGTTCGCGCTCGCAACATTTTCATTTTCGAGCGCTGTCGTTCGGCGAAATCACGGACCGGCTCGGTGAAATCGTCACGAAAGAAGGGTTGCAAGCAGACGCCAGTGCTCTCGCAGTGATTGCGCGCGCTGCTGAGGGAAGCTTGCGCGACGCGCTTTCTTTACTCGAACAGGTTCGAGCCTACTGCGGCGAAAATATTTCGGATGCGCAGGTGCGTGAACTTCTCGGTGTAGTGCCGGAAGAAGCGCTGGATAGACTTGCTGCCGCCGTCAGCGCCGGCTCCGCCGAAGGGGTATTGAATCTTGTGCATACCCTGCTGGCTGAAGGACGCAACTTACAGCATTTCTGCCGCGAGGCGATCCGGTACTTCCGGGATTTGCTGGTGACGCGCGTGAGTGGCGCGAATTCCCAATTGATTGCAGCAATTCCTGAGCAGCGGCCAAAGCTGGCGGAAGCTGCGGCAAAATTCAGCGAAGAAGACCTTACGCGGTTTTTTCAGATTTTGCTGGCGACCGACGACGATTTGCGCCGCAAGCCGGACGCGCGACTGCATCTCGAGATGGGTTTATTGCGTTTGGTGAATGCAGCACGCCTGGCGCCTCTCGAAGAGGTCCTCGCGGAATTGAAATCAGGCGGAAACACGGCATCAAGCGCCAGAGCATCGTCGTCGAATCCGAGCGGCCCTGCGGAGCGACTGGCGTCTGCGCAAGGTTCGAAAGACGGCGCTGCGTTTGCTTCAGCGGCGGGTGCCTCCGCAAGCCAACCCGCGGCAGGTGGACCTCGAACACCGGTCTCGGTCCCCAGCGCTCCTTTGCGGGGTGCACCTCTCGCGAAGCCAGAGGCGTCAATCTTGCGCTCAGTTGGTGTGGGCTATTCCGCTGCGGACCACCGGCTGGAACCGCGCGTAGCGTCGCCTGTGCCGGCGCCCGCGCCGCTGCCTTCCGCGAGTGTAATACGAAGCGTCCAGCAATTTGACGGCATCGAAGCGGCGCAAGTGGAGGCGATTAAGTCCGCGATCCTGGGTCAACAGAAATTTCTCGGCGAGCTCGTCGAGCATGTCTGCCGCTGGGAATTGGAGGGCGGCGAGATGCGTTTATATTTTCCAACGGAGCGGCACGCGCTCGCCGAACTTTTGCAAGCGCGTGACCCTATGGAGAAGTTGCGCACCATCACCAGCAAGGTGGTGGGTCAGCCGCTGCGCGTCTGTGTTAAACTTGAAACCGTTCAAGCGTCGCGCGTAACAGCGCGCGTGGACGCTGGCGCTCCGGAATTGCGCGCGCAGTTTGAGCAAGATCCGATCGTTCGAGCGATGCTCCAGCGATTCGGCGGTCGGCTTTCAGAAATAAAACGGCGGCAAGAGGATTAGCTATGGAAGTCAACGCACTGCAGCAAATGCTCGCAAGGTTCCGCCAACTGCAGGAAAATCTGCAACAGCAGGTGGAAGCGGTGCATGTCGAGGCGACCTCGGGCGCCGGTATGGTCACCGTAAAAATGAATGGGCAGAAACAGGTGACCGAGTTGCGTATTGAACCCGAAGTTTTCGCGGCCAAAGACCAGGAAATGCTGCAGGATTTAATTCGCGCAGCGTTAAACGATGCGTCGCGGCGCGTGGACGACGAGCTTGCCAGTCAAATGAAGAGTCTCACGAGCGGATTGCCTGGGCTCGCCGGGTTGAAGATTCCAGGACTTTTCTGACAGTATCCCTTGTGAATCCTTGGAATGCAGCGCTTCCCTTTCGAATCAGTTGTCGTTTCTTTTTAGCGGCGCCCCATGCCTGATTTTGCCGAGCCTATTGCGCGATTAATCGACGAGCTGAAGCATCTGCCCGGGATCGGACAGAAGACGGCGCAACGGTTAGCTTTTCATTTGTTGCGTACTTCACCCGAAGAAGCTTTGGCATTATCCGATGCGATCCGCAATGCCAAGCAAAATATCCGCGAATGCTCGGTGTGCAACAATATAACCGACGTTAACCCTTGCCTCTACTGCACCAACCCGACGCGCAGCCCAAAAACGATTTGCGTGGTGGAAGATGCCAACAATATTATGGCGATCGAGAAAACGCGCCAGTACAGCGGCCTCTATCATGTACTGGGAGGGTCGCTTTCTCCGTTGCAAGGCATTGGGCCGGACCAAATAAAAATTAAGAGTTTAATTGACCGTCTCAAGGCCGGTTCTGTGGAAGAAATTATCATGGCCACCAATCCGAATGCCGAAGGAGAAGCAACCGCCGTATATTTATCGAAGCTTCTGAAGCCTCTCGGTGTGCGCGTGAGTCGTATCGGCGTGGGAATCCCGGTGGGCTCAGACATGGAGTACGCCGACGAAGTCACGATGTCGAAAGCTATTGAAGGACGCCGCGAACTCTAGCCACTTCTCTCGAATCGGTGTACATTGTAACCGTCCTCTTTACCATCCTCAGGAGGTGTACCCTGCCTGCTTTTGAGCGGTTTATGGCTCAGTACCATCACGAACACACCAGCGGTTGGAACAGGTTTCTGCACGTTGTGGGTATCCCCATCATCTTTGCCGGAATTATTGTGCTGCTGCTCGGCATGTGGCGGACTGGGAGTGCTCTCTTCGTAGGCGGCTGGTTACTGCTCTTTCTGGGACACAGGATCGAGGGTAACCACCCGGCTTTTTTCCAAGGACCGGTTTACTTTCTGGTTGGCCCGGTCTGGGCGGCCAAAGAGGTTTGGGAGTGGCTAACGGGCGGACATGGGAAATCCAGTGCTACTTAGCGAAAGGAAAAGTAAGTTTGTTGGAAGTCCCACAGAGTATCCTCAGCGTTCACTTGGAAATCGAGATGAGAGGATGGCACAGGAATTGCCGATAGATAGCCTGTGAAGGTCTCTGAAACCGTCGTGACGATGCAGCCGGAACTCAAAAAGCGCCGAAGCACAAGGATTGTTCAAGCTGTGCCCCTTGCCGTTACGGGTGTCGACGCACTCGGCCGGCCATTTCAGGAGCGTACCTCGACTTTAGTCATCAATTGCCATGGGGCTCGCTATCAGTCAAAGCATTATGTTCTCAAGAATATGTGGGTGACGCTCGAGATTCCCCAACCCGAACCGGGCCGCCAGCCACGCTCTCTTCGCGGCAAGGTTACCTGGATTCAGCGGCCGCGCACGGTGCGGCAACTTTTTCAAATCGCGGTTGAGCTTGAAATGCCTGGTAACTTCTGGGGCATTGCGTTTCCTCCCGAAGATTGGTTTCCCCCGGCGGGTTCGGAGATAACGGAAACAGCCGCGCTCGCCAATCCCGAGCTCTCTTCCACCTCGGCCTCTGAAAATTCCGCCTCTCACTCCGGAGAATTTTCAGGCGATAACTTGCACGTGATGCCGCCTCCCGCACCTGCAGCTCCGGGGGAAGCCTCGGAAGAGCCGCCCGGCCTCGCGAGGCAAATGAATCGCTTGATGGCAGAGGCCCACCAAAAAATTCAGGCCGCTGCGCGTGAAGCTGTGACGCAAGCAGTGACGGCCGGGAGCCAACCGCTCCTCGACGATTTGCAGGCGCGCATTAAGGAGGCGGAGAGCGCTGTGCAAAAGGCGGCGGCGCAAGCCGCTGAAATCGGTGCGGAAGCAGCCGCTGCGAAGGTCAATGAAGCGCAGGCGGCCGCTTTCCGGGCATTGCGAGCCGAGCTTCCGGCCGCCCTTACGCCACAAATTGAGCAGGCCACCCAGCAACTTTCCACGGAGTTGGCTAAAGCTGGAACGGCGCGGTTCGCGGCTTTCGACGATAGGCTGCAATCTGCCCTGCACGCTGCGCAAAACACCATCGATAGGCTTAGCAGTGAAACACGGGCCTGCCTTGAGAAATTGCAATCTAGCTTGCAGCGCTTTGAAACGGATGCTGACGAGCGCGCTCAAATCGCCCATCTACGTTGGGACGAAGCTGCTCGCGAGCGATTTACCAAGTCATCCGTCCGCGCCGAGGAGGTTGCCCATGCGGAGCGGCAGCTGCACGACCACCTCGCCGTCGCTACCGAGGACGCCGCGAACAATTGGCGAGTCCGCTTGGAAGCCGACCTTGCGCTAGCCAGCTCACGCTGGGAACAAACGATGGAGAACTCGATAGAGGCTGCGGCGAACCGTGCCGCTGAAAATATTGAGCATCGGCGTAAGGTTTCAACGGACCAACTGCAGCAGGAATGGAGTGCGCGGGCAGAGGAGATTCGCAATTCAATGGATGCTTCCATCGAGGCGACTGCTAACCGCGCCGCCGAACTTGCAGCTCGACAAGCTATCGCGCAGATTGAGCAGAAGCGGCAAGCTTCGGTCGAAGCTCTGGAAAACGAGTGGCTCGCTCGCGCGGAGCAGATTCGCGACTCTATGGTGGCCGCCGTGCGCGAAGCCGAAGGCGCCTTGGCCTCGCTGCATGCTGAGCTTGAAAGAGAAACCAGCCGAGCTGCGGGCTCCCTCGCGGAGATGCAACAGGCGACCAGCCGAGGCCAGGAATTTGCCGTCAAGCTGGAACATTTGAGTCATTCAACCCTTGATCAGGTGCAATCGCAACTGCATTCTTTAGCGAGCGCGGAGGTCGAAAAACTTACAAAGCAAACCGCGGAGGTCATTTCTGGCGCCAGCAGAAAAATCCAGCCGCTGCTCGAAACCGCTGGGCGGGAATCAGCCGAGCGCCTGGCTGCAGAATTTGAAAAGCGGTTTGGCTCGCAACTGGAACGCGCCCGCGAAGTTCTCGAAAAGCTCGCGGCAGCGGAGAAGCTACCCGAAAGCTTGTTGCGGGTGCACCAAGAGCACTTGGAGCGCATTTCTGAGCAGTCCAGAAGCCGCGCGGTTACGCGCCTTGAGGAAGATCTGACGGCGGTTGAAAAGCAGTTTCAGCTCAAAGTGCACACTACAGAGAGCGCTTGGTTAGGCGAGCTCGAACAACGTGCCAGTGAAGTTCAGGCTGCCGCCGCCGACTCTTTGTTTAAGTCCGCGGAGTGGCACCAGACACGCGCGGAATCGCAGGTCCAAGCCAGCTTCGAAAAGAAAATTGAAGATGTCTCGGCTGCTCTGCGTGAAAAAGCGGGCGAAATTTCGGGCGTATTCGCCGCTGAACTCGATCATTATAGCCGCAGCTACGTCGCACATAGCCAGTCCCAATTGGATGAAGCTGTGAAAGAAACATTTGAACGTGCCCGCGGCTTATACTCGGAAGTGGCGGCTACCACCGCTGCGGCGTTCACCGACGAAATCCAGCGTGGCGCGCACGGCGAACTCGACCACTTCGAGCAGACGCTTGAGAAAACCAGCGCCGAATCCCGCGCACAGATGGAGACGGAAGCCGAACGCGTGCAAGCCCGTCTTCGCGACCAGGCCGATGAGTCTTTCACCGATTTTCAACAGCGCATGGCGTCAGACATTGAAAATGGCGTTGTTCACGCCGGACGGGAACTCGAAAAACAGCTGGAGCCGGTGATGCAAACGTGGCGTACCGTCACTGAAAAACACCAGCAGCAGATCAATGAAACTTATGAGCGCCTCGGTAACGAATCCGTAGAATCGTACAAAAATCGCCTGGAAAACGTATCCAATTCCTGGATGGTCGCTACGGTCAGTACACTGGATCGCCAGTCCCAGGAAATGATCTCCGGAGTGGCCAAATCCGCTGAGGAGAAGCTCCGCGAGACCTGTTCACAAGTTTTTGCCGGCGTCGGCGAAACTCTCCGCGCGCGCCTCCAGGAAATGGCCGCGAGCCTCGCCCCTCCGCCGCTCGCCCCCGAAAAATAAATCCTCGGCATACTCCGCTGACACTCTGAATCGCAAGGAACCTGTATAATGATGGGCGATGGCCAATCGCGCATATCTTCGCATTTGGATTCGCGGCTATGGCGAAGCGGTGATGCTCGAGCAATTTGAGAAGCTTCTGAGCACCACACCTTTCTCTGCCGGTAAGCCTGGAATCCTTTCGCTCACCGTTCAAGCCGTAGACATGGCGGAAACGCCACTCGTGGAATTGGACTTGCGCAGCCAGCCGCTTGACCCTCCCGCAGTGGTGGCCAAAGCTCTCGAGCATCGCAGTTCGGATGTCGCGTACTTCGCCCAGGCCTTCTGGGATCTCTGGGCATACGACTCAGCAAGCGGCCGTTGGCAAAAGCAGCCGCAGGAGCTAGCGCTTTCGTCTTTCGGCCCGGACTTCGACTCGGGCGTCAGCGTTGAGATGGGCCATCTCGAAGTCGGCCTCGGCTTCGAGCACTTATTTACTGGCCATGCTGGATTGCTGGGGTTGAAATCTAAGGGTGTTCTAACCGTTTCTCCGCAGCACCCGGATGAGGTTTCGTTTATTGCGGTGATGTCTCGCGACGAAAATTTGCGGCAATATCACGAAAAGACGCGCGATAACATCCAAAAGCTGGTCGATTGGGTAAGAGTCATTGAAAAAACGCTTTCCGTCGAGCGAGTGCTGCTATGGTCTGAAGGGGAAGAGGATTTTAAGCGCCGCCTGGATGATATCGTAGCGGTATCCTAAACAGGCTCGGCGCCGGTCGCACCGAGCTGCGGCGTGAGATTCTTGGGAGTCTGAATGCGTGCAATTGTGGCTGTGATCGTGGCAGGCTGCGCCATTTGGTTGGGAGCTTGCTCCCAGCCGGCGCCGTCCAAACCGGCGGAAATCCCGGTTAAGTCATCCACTCCCGAAATTCCTGCGGAGATAACTTCCATTGCCCAAACATTGCTTGGCTCAGAAGCGGAAGTGCTCATTTTTGGCGATCTGGCCAAAACCGGAAGGCAGCAACTGCTGACAATCAATCGCCTGCCAAAGACTCCGGCGGGAATGGCCCCAGGAATTCTTTTCACCCGCCTTGTAGTTGCTGAAAATGATCAGGGAAAATGGAAAGAAATTCTGCGCAGCGATGAACATTTGAAAAATCCGAAGGGCTTCCTCGGGCTTACTCCTCTTATTCCCGTGACCGGCTGGCGCTTGCAATACGAACAAGACGCCGAGAAGGGACTACAACTTTACTTTACGCCGCTGCAAGCTGCAGCGGGCTCGCACGTCTCGCCCATCGGAGTGCGCTGGAATCCCGCCGCCAAGAGGTACCAGTCCCTCGACCGCAGTTATCAACATTTTCTCAACGAAGTGCCGGCGCTAGAGACGATTCCGTCGCACCTGAGATGAGCTCCGGGACCCACACCACTGCGCGCAAGAAAGCAGGCAAGCCAATTTCGGCTTGGAAGCACCTCACCTCGCTCGGACCGTACTTGACGCGCTACAAGGGCGGACTTGCGCTCGGGCTCGTCACTCTTGCGGTGATGAGTATTGTCGGCAATCTGATCCCGCTCGTCACCGGCGTCATTACGGACTCGCTTGCCGGCAGCGCTCAGCCTCTGACTGTTGGGCGCCATGCTGGCCCGGCGGGAGTTGCCGCCCTCAGTTCGCAATTCTCGTTCACTCGACTGATTCCCTTCTATCAACCGCACAGCAGGCATACCCTGGCGATTTATTGTTTGATTCTCGTTGGATTGGTTGCCATCAAAGGATTGTTATCCTTCTGGACGCGCTGGACCTTGATCGGGGTCTCGCGCGATATCGAGTACGATATTCGCAACGATTTGCTCGCGCGCCTGCTTTTGCTTGAGCCTGAGTTTTACGTCCGCAATCGCACCGGCGAATTGATGTCGCGCACCACAAATGATCTGAACGCCGTCCGTATGGTTTTGGGCCCCGGCATCATGTACAGCGCGACGACCATTGCCACAATGTTTTTGGCAGTTCTTGTGATGGTTAAGATTTCCCCCGTTCTGACGTTGTGGGTGTTAATTCCCGTTCCCATCGTTGCCATTGTAGTGCGTTATTTCGGCAAAGTGATTCACCAACTGTACGAACAAATTCAGGCCGCTCTCGCCACGCTTTCCGCACGGGTCCAGGAAAATTTATCGGGTGTGCGCGTTGTGCGCGCTTACGGACAAGAAGAAGCGGAAATTGGTGGCTTCGACGCGCCCAACCGCCTCTATGTGTCCCGCAACATGCTTTTGATCCGCACCTGGAGCATGTTCATGCCTTCGTTGCAGGCGCTTATCGGCGTAACTTTTTTAATTGTTTTGTGGCAGGGCGGTCACCTATTGCTGAGCGGCAAGCTCACCCTTGGTGCGCTCATTTCGTTTTACTCCTATCTGGGCATGCTTGTCTGGCCGATGATCGCCCTCGGCTGGGTCACCAATATTTTCCAGCGTGGCGCCGCTTCCATGGGACGCCTCGGTTACATCTTGAATGCACACCCGGCTATCGATGATAAAGAAGCTCGCGTCCGGCCGGACATTTTAATCCGCGGGGAGATCGAATTCCGTCATCTCACTTTCGCTTATCCCACTGCCCCGGGCGACGGCGGTTCGCGCACTCGCAGCGCTGGCGGCAATGGCGTCGCCTCAGAATCCGAGCCCGTTCTGCGCGATATAAACCTTTACGTTCCTGCTGGCTCAACACTCGCCATTGTCGGTCCGACGGGTAGCGGGAAGACCACTCTCGCAGCTTTGATCGCGCGCCTTTGGGAAGCACCCGCCGGCGCCCTGTTTTTGGACGGCAGCTCGATAAGAGAGTGGCCGCTGGAGCGGCTTCGTCGCGCGATTGGTTACGTGCCGCAAGATACGTATTTGTTCAGCGAAACCGTCGGCGGAAATATAGCCTTCGGCGTGGGCGATTCGGGACCTGACCGTATACGCGAAGCCGCGCAAGTTGCCAGCCTTGATTCCGATGTCCAGGATTTTCCCGAGCGCTACAACACGCTGGTCGGCGAACGGGGCATCACTTTATCAGGTGGGCAGAAGCAGCGAACCGCGCTTGCCCGAGCGATCATTCGCGAGCCGAGGATTCTAATCCTTGACGACGCGCTGGCCAGCGTCGATACCGATACTGAAGAGAAGATTCTGCGTCGCTTGAAAGATGTGATGCGCGAGCGCACTACTATATTGATTTCACATCGCTGCTCGACGGTGAAGCATGCCGACCAAATTATTGTCTTGCGCGATGGCGGCATTGTCGAGCGAGGAACGCACGCCGAGCTTCTGGCCGCGGGCGGCTATTATGCCGACCTGTATCAAAAGCAATTACTCGAAGAAGAGCTGGAACGCGTATGAGCAATCCTCAAGACGAAGAGATTCTCGGCAAGCCTTACGACTCGCGCTTAATGAAGCGCCTGTTGCAATATCTGCGGCCATACAAATGGCGGGTAATTTTTGCTCTGCTGCTCACGCTGGTGGTCACCCCGCTGGAGCTCGCCCCGCCCGCGCTTTTTCAGACGGCCATTGACCGCTTTTTTATGCCCGCTCTGCGCGGCAGCATTCTCAAAGGCGACGCCTGGCGGGGGGTGGGATGGATTAGCTTGGTGTATCTCGCGGTTTTGCTGGTTGGCTTCGGAGTTCAATACATCCAAATTCGCATCATGCAGCGTGTCGGCCAGCAAACCATGTACGACATGCGCAGCGGGATATTCGCGCATCTGCAGCGCTTGCCGATGCGCTATTTCGACCATAACCCGGTCGGCCGGCTCGTGACGCGCGTAACCACGGACGTAGATGCGCTCAATGATCTTTTTGCGGCCGGCGTCGTCACCATGATTAATGATTTTTTTCTGCTGGTTGTGATGATCGCCGTGCTTTTGCGTATTGACTGGCGGCTCGCGCTGGCGGCTTTGGCTGCGGTCCCATGCATTCTGCTGGTCACTTATTTTTTCCGGAAATACGTGCGTGAATCCAACCGCAAGATCCGCACTGCCATCGCGCGCATCAACGCTTTTCTCCAGGAATACATCAGCGGGATGAGCGTTGTGCAGCTTTTTAATCGCGAGCCCAAGGCCCGGGAGGAATTCGCTCGGCGCAATCGCGACCACATGCTGGCATACAAAGACGCGATCCTCTATTTCGCCCTTTTTTATCCTGCTGTCGAATTCCTCAGCGTCGCTGCGATTGCCCTTATCTTTTGGTTCGGTGGATTGCGTATTCTCGCCGGCACTCTAACGCTGGGCATCCTGGTCGCATTTATGCAATATGCGCAGCGCTTTTTTCGTCCTATCCAAGACCTCAGCGAAAAATTCAATATCTTGCAGTCCGCAATGGCCGCTTCGGAGCGTATTTTTAAGCTGCTCGATGAGCCTGCGGACATTAGCTCTCCGGATCAACAGCTTACTTTGGCGCAGCCCCGTGGCGAAATCGAGTTTCGCAACGTATGGTTCGCGTACACCGGGGGGCGGAATCCCGCGGAGAGCGACTGGGTTCTCCGCGATGTTTCCTTTCATGCTGCTCCAGGACAAACCCTGGCAATTGTCGGTCACACCGGCGCCGGGAAAACCACTATCATTCAACTTTTGCTGCGTTTTTACGATATCCAGCGAGGCGAAATTCTCCTCGACGGCGTCGATATTCGCAAACTTAATTTGCAGGACCTGCGTCGCCATTTTGGAATTGTGCTCCAGGATCCGTTTCTGTTCACTGGCTCGCTCGAAACCAACGTCCGTCTTGGCAGCGAAGGGATTGACCGTGGCACAGTGGAGCGTGCGCTTGATGAAGTTGGCCTCGGCACTTTTGTTCGGTCATTGTCTCAGGGCGTGGAGACGCCGGTCACCGAGCGCGGCGCGACTTTTTCCGTAGGGCAGCGCCAGCTCATCAGTTTTGCGCGTGCGCTGGCGCACAATCCTGCTTTCCTCATTCTCGATGAAGCGACATCCAGCGTGGACACGAAAACCGAGTTGCTCATTCGCGAAGCCCTGGATCGCCTGCTGCGCGAGCGCACCGCTCTGGTAATCGCTCACCGTCTTAGTACCATCCAACATGCCCGCCGCATTCTGGTGTTCCACAAAGGCCGGCTGCGTGAACATGGCACGCATCAAGAGTTGCTCACCCAAAGGGGAATTTATTACCGGCTTTATCAGCTCCAATATAAAGACCAGGAACTGAGTGCCTCGATTACCAGCCCCCGGGAGGCTGTTACCGATGCATCGGCTGATGCGACTACCGCAACTCCTCTGCCCGCCCATGACTGAGCCCGCAAGTCCGGGTAGCGGGCCGTTGCGCTTTTCCCAAGTTCCATGACGCCAACACCGATCCTTCTTTCGGCGGGTGAAGTTTCCGGTGACATGTACGCTGCGCGACTCGCTACAGCGCTACAACAACGCGCCAATGTATCTTTGTTCGGGTTGGGCGGCCAGCACATGCGTGAAGCCGGGGTCGATCTCGTGGCCGATAATTCCGAAGTGGCCGTTGTTGGGATAAGTGAAGTATTCCAGCGGCTTCCGGCGTTGCACCGTGCCATGCGCCGTTTGGTTTTGGAAGCCGAGCGGCGCAAACCTCCTATAGCCATTGTCGTTGATTTCCCCGGATTTCATCTGCGTCTCGCTCGCAAGCTGCGCTGGCGGGGAATTCGCAACGTTTATTTTGTCTGCCCGCAATTTTGGGCTTGGCGTCCGTGGCGCGTCCGATTGGTCCGGCGCCGCTTCGCTCAAGCGCTGTGCATTTTCCCGTTTGAAGAAAAGTTTTATCGCGAAGCCGGTGTGCCCGCCCAATTCGTCGGTCATCCCTTAGTGGGTCACGTTAAAGCCGGCTCCTCACGCCAGGAATTTTTAAGGGCGCATCGCCTGGACGAAGGTCTCCCATTGGTTGTTCTTCTTCCCGGGAGCCGCCGCGGTGAGATTGCGTATCACTTGCCGGTGATCGCCGAGGCCTGCCGTTTGCTTCAACACGGGCGGCCAATTCAGTTCGTCTTGGCTGCGGCATCGGGAGTGTCCACCACAGAGTTGCGCTCTTCCTGGCCTCAGGACGTTGCCATTCACATCGTCGAAGGCGCCACTTACAATGCACTGGCCTCGGCGGATGTGGCTATTGTTTCCAGCGGCACCGCCACCGTTGAGGCGGCGCTTCTTGACACTCCGATGGTCGTAATTTACCGTTTGTCACCCGTAACGGCATTCGTCGCAAAGCCTTTGGTGCGCACGCCTTTTTTCGCCATGGTAAATCTCATCGCCGGCCGCCAAGTTGTTCCTGAGCTTATCCAGAATGATTTCACCCCCCCACGTTTAGCTGCTGAAGTGTCGCGCTTGCTCGATTCAGCGGGCGCGCGTGACGCCATGCACCGCGGCTTAGCAAGCATCCGGGAGCGGCTTGGGCCTCCAGGCGCGGTGGAACGTGCGGCGGAAATAATTGCGCACATGCTGAAATGAGCGGCCAGGGCGCGTTGCGGGAGTTGCGGACGAGGTAAGCAGGAAAAAACTAATCGACGACTTTCTCTAAACCTTGCAACCAACCTTCCAGGTTTTCGCGGTACGTCCAGCTTGCCATTCTCGCTTGCGCTTGTTTGCCCAAACGTTTGGATAATTCGCGATCCAAGATTAATTTTCGCAGGATCCTGCCAAGAGCATAGATGTCACCCGTCGGATAAATTTCTCCGGTCTCGCCGGGTTTAACTAAATCGTGCCTGGCTCCCACTCGATCGCTAACCACGGCGGGAATCCCAGTCGACATCGCTTCATTGACCACTACTCCCCATGCTTCATGTTCCGAGGGAAGCACCAGCAAATCCGACGCTGCATACACTTCTGGAAGCTTCGATTGATTTATGAATCCCATAAACCGGACCCGCTCGCTAACTTGGAGCAATTTTGCCAGAGCTTCTAACTTGCCGCGGAGCGCGCCCTCGCCGGCCAGAAGTAAATAGGCGTTCGGCGGAACCTGCGGAGAAGAATGGATGACGGCGGCAAACGCGCGAAGAAGATCCGCCGGCCTTTTCCAGGGAACCAGCTTGCCGCAGAAAAGAACGACGTACGCATCCTGCGGAATCTTCATATTGCGGCGTAATTCTTCTCTCTTCGCTGCCGTGGCGTGCTCCGCGAAATATTCGTTGTCTGCCACAAACGGAGCGAATGTAATTCGACTATCAGGCACCCCCATTGACTGCATAAACTTGCGGCCGGCCGTCGATGCAACCATTACCACGTCCGCCAAACGCCTGTAGATATACCGTACCGTCGGCGGCTTAAGCCATCTCTTCCACCACCACCCGCCGCTTGGATGTCGCCATTGGGTTGCGTCCGTCCCAATCATAATCGGGATTTTGGCTTTTTTCGCCGCCAGGAATGCCACCCAGTAGCTGAAATAAGCGTAGCCCGCCACGCCCACCGCATCAAAATTCCCCTCGGTGATAAGCTTCCATAAACCAAAATTAACCAGCCCAAAGAAGCGGCCCAATCCCGGTCGCGTCGACCAATTAGGAACCCCCACCCACTCATAGCCGTTCGTTAAAGGAATATCCCACACCAGCTGCAGGCCGAATTCAGGATCCCATGTTCCGCCGGAGCTGCAATACGCCACCTGCACGTCCAGCCGTGGGTGCTGTGCCATTAAGCGGCACAACGGTGAGGTGTATTGTACGGGATGCGAAGAGACCATCAGCAGACGGTAACGACGACCATTCATAGCAGTCCCCTGCCTTGCGGTCTCGGGTTGGGGGACGGCTACCGGACCTGTTTTCGCGCCGGTGCTCGCTTGCGCGACACTTTCAATCATATTAGGAATCCGCTCCGGGAGCATTTCCTAACTCGAACTCCACAACACTCGTGCCACTCTATCTAAGTGCGGTACGCGGTGCACCATTTCCGCGATCTGAGGTATCCAGGTAAGCTGTGCCTGAAATTCTTCTCGGCTAGGCGAGACCGGAACACATACTCGCTTCAACGTGAAAAAATCATCGCCCTGTTGAACAGCTCCGACCTTGGTGCAAAACGCCGCTGAAAATCCGCACTCTCTCACCAGCTCAAGGGACTCGCCTGTATACTGCCCGTAGGGATAGCAAAAGAAGCGAATTTGCTCTCCCAAAATTTTCTCTAGTTCCCGTTTCCCGCTTTCAATTTCCGTTTTTTGTTCCTCAGACTCGAGACCTGGTAAATTTCGATGGGTGCGTGTGTGGCACCCAACCTCAAATCCAAGCCTGCGAAGCTCCAAAAGTTCCTCGCGCCCCATTAGCGGTAATTTCCCAACCGCATCGAGCGGGTTGCCTTCCCCACGCTTGTCCACCCACTCCGACACCGCAAAAAACGTCGCGGTATACTCCTGCTCCACCAATACCGGCACCGCGTTCAAAAATTGATTCCTGTAACAATCATCGAAAGTAATTACAACCGCCGGTAATGGGAGCAAGATCCGCTTGGCCATCCATTCGGTCAGGTCCCGTACGCCGATCACCGACCATCCCGCTTCTCTTAAACACTCCATCTGCATCGCGAACGAACCCCGGTCAGGCGTCGAGTGGTAACATAGGATCGGAATCGCGCGTTCGTAAAACTCGCGCCCATTCATCCTGTTCAGCGGTCTCAAGAACAAGTTTCGCAAAGATCGTGCTCCATTTTTTGGAAACGCTGGTTATCTCAATCTTGTCGAAACCCTCTCAAGACAAAGCTCCGCATAGCTTGTTCCCAGAACAGGACAAAGACCCCAGGAATGACCGCTAATTCGCCCAAAAACCGTTCCAATTAGGTGCAAATGTCCCATAGCGGCAACTCTACTTAGCTTAAGGTTACACCAAAAGGTTCCATCTCGGCAACACTATGGAAAAGTGGAGGTGGGATATTTCAGCGCAACAAGCGGTTCAGCAATTGATGCAGCCAGGCCCGATGCTCGTGGGTCATACCAGTGAATTCAACTCCCATTCCCTGCCCCAGCTCCACACTGCGCACCATCGCTCTGGCGCGCACTTCGCCGCCGGGTATTTCGAAAATCATCTTCACAATCGTTCCCACTCCTGGCGGAGTGGGCGTGTAAATAAACACTCCACCCATCCCTAACGTCCGAATCCGAGAGACCGTCCGCTGTCCCCCACCGTGCCATGCCACACACAGGCCCTTCGCAATTGCAATACGCGGATATCGCCGTTTTGGGGGAGACGGTTTTTGTGCCATATATACGAGTTCTCCGGCTTATGCGCACACGTGCCGGCAGTTCCGCCAGCGGCGAACAAACACTCCCGTCAGGCTGATTGCGCCGAACTGTTGGTATGCTGGATTCATTTTGACGGGGGCCTTCCACCCAGGCAACTGCCGATGTGTTTGAGCGTTCCCCCGGTGAAACCTGGAGCCGCGGCGATTCGCTGCCCTTTTGTGCTGGCGTTATAAGCCGTGGCAAGGAGAGCGCCTGGCGCTTGCTGTGTGGCGGGAATACGGAGGGGGTGGACTTTACTGGGAAATCCGGCAAGAATGACGGGGCTGGAAGCTCGCAATCGTCGAGCCTTGCGCGGAACTATTTCGCACGTTGACGGGATATTCCAGAAATTTGATGAGGAGACCGGATGTCCATTTACGAAAAATTGCGCGCCCTCAATATCACGCTGCCTGCGGTCGCCACGCCCGCCGCCGCTTACGTGCCCTTTGTCCGTACCGGCAACTTGATTTTCATCTCCGGGCACATTGCCAAGAAGGACGGCAAGCCTTGGGTGGGCCAGCTCGGCGCGCAAGTAACCACCGCCGAAGGCAAAGAAGCCGCACGGTCCATTGCGATTGATTTGATGGGCACGCTAAACTCCGCGGCCGGCGATCTGAACAAAGTGACCCGCATCGTGAAGTTGATGGTGCTCGTCAATAGTGCGTCGGGCTTTACCGAGCAGCACCTGGTAGCCAACGGCGCCTCGGAGCTGTTCCGCGAAGTGTTTGGGGAAAAAGGTCCGCACGCTCGCAGCGCATTCGGAGTGGCACAGATTCCCATGGGATCGTGCGTGGAAATCGAAGTAATCGCTGAGGTCGCTTAAATTTGGATTGGTTCGCGAAGACGCCGATTGTTGCGCCTTGAGCCTTCGGAACATACTTGGTCTCTCGAATTTGGAATTCTTTTTAGCGCAATGGTGGCGAGAAGTCCGTCAAACTCATAAATGTGGATTCCACTTTCTCAACGATCTTCCCATTTTCTTCGGATTTATCGCGCGCACGCTTCCACTCGGGATCATCGCGAAACGCCTTCCAATTGGCGGTCGCAGCTTCGCGACTCGGATGGGCGAGCACGTAGATCAACGTCTTGCCCTTCAGTGGCTCGTCGACTGGCGTCCAATACCCTACATTCTTGATTCCGTGTTTCTCAAACAGCTTCGTGGTGTGTTCTCGAAAGCGCCGTAGCAAGTCCTCAAGCTTGCCCTCATACGTGTGGTATACGCGAAGTTCGTACACCATTGAAGTTTGGCCCGCGCCTCCGCCACTTCCCTTCATTTGGGCGTTCCGCCAAGCTGCTTTTGGAAGAAGCGCGACTGCCGGAAGCGATTGAAGCAGGGTTCGTCTTTTCATGGCTGTGATTCTAGCAAAGCCTTTCACAATCCGAAACTTCCGAATCATCCGGCAGATGCGCTGCCCCTCGATGCCGCAATCCGTCGATTGCTACGCCGGGCACATCCTACACGTCTTTGTGGATAGCCCGAGGGGATGGCAGTTTGGTGGATCAAATAGAAGGAGAATTCAGTCAGCGTACACGTCTTCAGAGAGGGGTATCGTCGCTTTTACGGTAGTGCCCGTGGCATCAGACCGTATGTCGAGGCGGCCGTTCAACTCCGCCAAGCGTTCGGCCATACCCGTGAGCCCCACCCCTTTGCCCGGTTCGGAGGAGATTCCGCTTACCTCTGGGAACATCCCATGGCCGAAATCCGTTACGGCCAGCGTCACACTCTCGGCATCAACATCGAGTTGAATGTCCACGGCTGTGCTGCCGGAATGGCGATGAACGTTGTTCAGGCTCTCCTGTAAAATACGGAACAGTGTGAGTTCGATAAGCTTTGGTAAGCGCCCCAGCGCGGAAGACATATTCAGCTTCGTCTGAATTCCACTGCGCTGCGAAAAACCATCCACATACCATCGCCCAGCAGCTTCGAAGCCGATTTCGTCAAGCAGCGGGGGATGCAGCAAATAAGACATCGTGCGCGCGTCGTTGATGCATTCCTCTACGTTTTTCAGGCACTCGGACAGGAGTTGGTTCTGGCTCTCCGATTTGTCGGTGCGGTTTAATTGGTCGAGATTCATTTTCAAACCGGCTAAATACTGGCCGATGCCGTCGTGCAGCTCGCGCGCAATTCTGCGGCGCTCGTCATCCTGTAACCGCAAAAGACGAGCCGAGAGCAGCCGTAATGCAGCGGTACGCTCCGCCACTAAAGTTTCAAGCTTTGCGCCGGTCTTCCGAAGAGCCTCTTCGGTCTGTTCCCGTTTTTTGACTTCGGATTCCACACGCTGTCGCGCTTCCCGCTCCGCGTCTAGTGTTCGCACCAGCAAAAGCGCCGAACTGGCGAACTCCGCGAGGCTCGTCATGATCCGAACGTCTTCACAATCAAAATGCTTTCCCTCGCGATGGGAGACAATCCAGATCGTCCCTAAAGGATCGTTCCCGATGGGAACCAGTGGAATAATCAGCGCCTCAACAATAGGGACATTTACCGAATTCAAATACTGGAAAAGTCTTTCTGGATATTCCAGGAGTTGTGGCGAGCCGGCGTCTAGGCACACCCCACAAGGGCTAAAATCGCGCGGTGTAAAACCGCCCACCTCTGTCCGCAGCGTTCCCGCAACATTTGTCCATCGGAATATCGTCTCGCCTCCAGGTGTCGCTTCCAGGAGGCTCAGCCCCGCGGTATCGGCCCCGCAGAGTTCGAGCGCCAGTTCCAGCAAAGTATTCGGGAGTTCGTTCGGCGAAACAGCCATCTCGCGCGAAAGCCTGCGCAGGGCCTGGCTCTCGGCCTTCGTGTCGATGGCTCGAGCCGGGCGCGCTTTCAATTCGTGGGTGATTACAACGTTTTCGAGAGCAGCGCGGGAAGAAGAAGGTGTTGGTTTTGCGTACGAACTGAGAGACATCGGGTTCAGCACCTCTCTCCGTGTCAATGGTGCAGCGAAAAGGCTGTCGCTAATCAGGCTAACACGCCGAACCCCCTCAAGCAACGGCTTAGTACCGCTGTCCATGGTCACTGGCTGGGCCAGGACGGCAACGTAACCCACCTGTGCGGCCAAGTGTTTTCGAGCCTCCCCACGCCGTCCATTCGCAAAACAAGACTTATCGCCAGGGCTAGGTTCGTGCGGGTATAATCCACGCCACCGTGGCACTGACCTCCGGCTTTCGACTCGGACCATACGAGATCCTCTCTC
>JRHI01000203.1_pt1 | contig 67009 bp, 51 predicted proteins | sample 215371 | NCBI WGS metagenome assembly JRHI01 (sample SAMN02929681, study PRJNA255918) | sediment metagenome | biome: cave system; feature: Ice Cave; material: Sediment; isolation source: sediment from deep within a dark volcanic ice cave with no known source of... ... | reverse complement strand
GGCCAGAGGATACTGTACATGCGCCCTCATTTGGAACAGCCTCTTAATCGCGAGAACCCACCTCATGGCCCGGCATCGTGCCGCACCGGAACTTCCGCCGCCGTGTTATGCCGTCGTCCAGCCCGGTTTGGAAGAGATCGCCGAGGATGAAATCCGCCAGAACCTCGGAGGCGACGTCAAGCGCACCGCGCGCGGGCTGCTCGTCTTTCGTCTGTCCGAGATCGACGAATCGGTCCTGCGCCTGCGCACCACGGAGGATGTGTTCGTCCTCGCCTGGGGGACCGACAAGCTGACCTATCGCGCCGAGGACCTCGACCGCATTCAGCGCTGGACGGCGCACGATGCCGATTGGGCTGACTTGCTGCGCATCCATCACGCCATTCGCCCGAAACCAAAAGGGAAGCCGACCTATCATCTCGTGACGCAGATGGTTGGCCACCACGGTTACCGGCGCATCGACGCGGGTAAAGCGATGGCGCGGGGGTTGGCGGGGAAACTACCGGCGAGCTGGCGGCAGGTGCAGGAGGATGCCGCCGTCGAGATCTGGCTCACCATCAACGGCGCGACGGCGGTGTGCGGCCTGCGATTGTCGGATCGGACGATGCGGCACCGCACCTACAAGGGGGAGCACTTGCCGGCATCGCTGCGGCCAACAGTTGCGGCGTCCATGGTGCGTGTCGGCCGTGCCAGGCCAGGGCAGCTCGTGATCGATCCCATGTGCGGCGCAGGCACAATCCTGGCTGAGCAGCTCGAGGCGGCACGGCGGATGAATCCGGGCACGGTTACGATCTGGGGCGGCGACTGCGATCGGAATGCAGTCCGCGCGGCCGCAGCCAACTTGCGCCGCCTGGGACCAAGCGAACTGGCTCACTGGGACGCCTGCCAGCTGCCGCTGGCGGACAACTCCGTCGATCGCATTCTCTCGAATCCGCCCTTCGGCAAGCAGCTAGGCAGCCCGGAGGAAATCGGTCCCCTTTATCGACGTATGGTGCCGGAATACACGCGCGTTCTGAAGTCGGACGGCCGGGTGGTGCTGCTCATCAGCGATCTGCCGGCGCTCAAGGAGGCCGCACGCCGAGCGGACTGGAAGCTGGACCAGAGCTGGCGCGTGCGGGTTCTGGGGCAGGATGCGTACCTTACCGTCTGGCGGAAGAAAGAGCAATCGACTACGATGGGAGAGTGCTGAGTACTCACACCCAGCATTGGGCACTCGCCATTTGTCTGTGCATCCGAGGCGCCGATCCATGCCACCCGCAAAGGTCACTTGCCCGAAGTGCGACACGATGCTCAAATCGGCCAAGCCCATGCCCCCCGGCAAGAAAGTCCGCTGTCCAAAGTGCGGCGAGGGGTTCACCGTGCCAGGCGACGAGGCAAACGAACCGGCGAAGACGAAGGCGGCACCAGCGCAGGCCAAGACGAAGGCGGTCCCCACAAAGACGACCAAGGCGGTGCCGCCGAAGAAGAACGACGAGGATGATGACTTCGGCACCTACGCCGTTATTAAGGAGCCTGAAGACCACAAACGCGCTGCGGTTGGCCGTGGCGGGCACGACGAGGACGACGAGGAAGACGAGGACGACCCGCAAAAGGCCGACCTGTCTTTCGCCCTTGACGTCAGCGTGAAGGATCCGCGCGGTCCGGCCCAGGCAGCGGTCGTGCAGCCGTCTAACTGGCTGATCCGCTGCGGGGGCATCAGTTTTATCGGCTGGATGGCCTTGCTTATCATCATCCTCATCCCGGTGTTGTTCCCCCTCCGCGAAGACGCGCCGGAGGGCACGAAAACGGCGGGCTTTCCCGCCAAGCGCATCGGTGTCGGCCTGGGAGCGGTCACTCAAAGCAGCCAGCCGGTCGAACCGAAGCCGCCGGCCAAAACCAAGGACGAAGTGCCCGATCAACCGTATACGCGCATCGCTGGCGGCGTGGACCTGGCGGCCATCGCACTCTTCGGGTGGTTTCTCTTCATCCTTGCCCTGATGCCGATCTTTCTGGGCATGATCTACTCGGGTCTCATCGTCTTCGGCGGCGTCAAGATGCAAACAATGGAGTCGCGCGGCTGGGGCATCGCAGCGGCAATCATGGCAATGATCCCCATCCACAGTCTCGGTACCTTGATCGTGACAACGCTGGTGGCGCAGCTTGTCCTGGCGATGTTTCTGGAGGGCGTGGGCTGGTGGTTGCTCGGCAAGGTGCTTGTCGAGATGCTATACGGTCCGGCTGCTGGGATCTGGACCCTGAGGGTGTTGCTGGAGCCGAAGGTGAAGGCGGGCTTCGAGTACGTCCCGGACTAGGCTGAACGAGGAGTGCATCATGAAGAATTGGCTAACCGGGCGTCTGCTGGGAGGGATCGCGCTGGCAGTAGCCCTCTTGCCGGGCTGCGGTCCGCCGCCGCTGGAGTACAACGACAAGTTGGCGGAGTCCAATTACAAGCTCGCCTCAGCGGCCTGGACCTTCCAGAAGACCCTGAGACCGCTCGCCAGTGGTCAACCCATCAACGACAAGGAAGCGCGGCGGGACTACGACCGGCTGGGGCAGACCCTCCAGGAAATCCGTAGCGACCTGCGGGCGTTCGGGTATCCGTATACCCAGCCCGGCGACAAGCTGCGCGTCGCCTACAGCAAGTTTCTGGATTTCGAGGATCAGCTGATTCAGAAGGATTTCGCGAAAATGTTGCAGACGGCCCAGAACAACAAACTGGCGCCCGAGGCCAGGTGGAAGGCCATCGACGACCTCATGAAGGGCGTCGAAAAGGCGGAGAAGGAAGAGTTGGATAAGGTGAAGGAGGCAGAGAATTCGTACGCGACGAGCTACCGTCTCTCCTTGCCGGATGCTGGTGGGTTCGGAGGTGGGATGATGCCGACGATGCCGCCTGGTGGTGGCGGAGCGCCTGGCGGGATGCGGCCGCCCGGCGGGCCTCCGGGGCGATGAAGACCAGCCGAGAGCACATGGCCAGTAGGGGGGCACGCCACGTATCTGGGCCTGTGCCTGGCGCGTTCGCTCACCGCGCTGGACTGCCCTTATCCTCGGGATAGACGTCGGGCAGGGGATTGGGTTGCAAGGGTCGTGGTGACAATTCGTCGGAACTGTCTTCGAGTGCCTTCTGCTTGGCCTTGCGCAGCAGGTCCGCGACTTYAGCCGCGTCGAGTTGCTGCGTATGTTCCTCGGCCGCCGCAGCAGAGGGGATTGGTACGTCGGGCCCGAACTGGACCCGGAACTTGTATGTGGCAATGTTCAGCTGGTCGTTGGGCAGCAGCGCAGCGCGCCGCACCCGCTGGCCATTGACGCGGGTACCGTTCGTGCTTCCCAGATCACGCAACAACAGCAGGCCATCTGTCTTGACGATGACGCAGTGCATCTTGGAGACGCTCTTGTGATCCAGCCGCAAATCGCAATCTTCCTTGCGGCCGACGACCGTCATGTCCCTGATGATGTCAATTGGAGCGCCGCCTTCGAGCGGAACGAGTTGGGCGCGCATGGCTGCACCTGCTGCTTGCAGGAGATCGGGGTTGCCATTCCACGGGCGGGCCACCCCGCCACCACTTGAGTTATAACCGCTTGCCCTGCCGAAGCCAAGTGTCTGTCGGTCGTTGGCGCCAAATGTTTCACCCGTGCCGCCAGCACATGCGGTCCGTGGCGTTGCGCGGCCAGGCTGACCTGGCAATTTCGGGCGAGATCTGACATGAATGGTGCGATGGTTGGAGGAGGCAGTAGGAGTTTCTGCAGCCGTGAGGAGGCGATTGCGGTGACAGGCAACCCGAATAGCATTGGGATGAACTCACGCAGCAACCCACCCACGGGCATCACGCCACGGGCTCCCCGGCGCCTGGTGTTGCTGGAGGGTGACGAAAACAGCGCCGTGCGGCGCGTCTTGATCGAGTACAGCGGGGCCGGAGTAAGCGGCAACCTCCTGCACGCCGATCTCCAACGCCTCGCCGAACTGCATACCGGAGAGCAACTTGCCGCTGAATGGTATGGCCCGCTTGGCTGGACGCGTTTCCTTTGGTGCCGCAAATGATGGTGCGGAGCCAGGTGTGCGCGGTGGCGCATCTTTGCCAACTTTTCCGCATTTTCTTCTCATTCGGTACTTGCGGATAATGAAGAACCCGCTTGCGGTACAGCGACCTCGAGTTCACCACCCTGCAAGCGGGTTTTTTCGTTCCGCAACCAACAGGTACCCATAGGCTCGCAGCTGGCCGAACCACCAGGGACAGGGCAGCACGCCGTCCGGGCGCAGACTGACCGTTCGCACTTCCAGCACGTGGAAGCCTGCCTCGGTCAACAGGCGGATCGCCTCTCTCTGCGTGAAAAGGTGAAGGGCCAGGCCGGCAATCCCCTGGTGGACCGGCATGGCGCGGTCACCGCCTTCGCTCCGACCTAGCCGGCGATCCAGCAAGTCACGCACCAACCATGTCCGGCCAGCGGGGTCCCAGCAATTGAACCAGCGGTTGTGGACGTGCAGGACGAACTTGCCGCCCGGCCGCAGCAAGCGATGGACGTGTGCGACCACGCGCCGCCGCTCCTCCGATCCCACAATCATGCCGAGCGTGCTGAACAGGCAAGCAGCGTAGTCGAACGACTCGTCGCATAGGCAATCCAGCTCAACGAGATTGGCGCGCAGTAGGTGGATCTCGACGCCGGCGGCCGCTGCCTTGGCCGCCGTTACGCGCAGCATCTCCTCGGACAAATCGACTCCCAGAACCCAGTAGCCACGCCGCGCAAACGGCACCAGTAGTCGACCGGTGCCGCAGCCGAGGTCGATAAGCCGGCCGGGCCGATCGAAGTGCCGCTCGGCGAAACGCCGATCGATCGCCAGCAGGGAGCAATCCGCGAGGCGCTCATCATAGTAGCGGGCAATGTCTGGGTCGTGCAAGTACTGCCACAACCCGCGCGTCACGCCGAGGGGCAGCTGCCAGCCGGCCGGCGGTGTCGGGGGTGCGGTCACGGCAGTTCCCTGTTGCTGTCGATTGGCTTGTTACCGGTCGCTGTGATGATCTTGCGCAGGGTCGGTTCGCCTGTGCCCTGGCCCACCTGGCGGACCGAACCATCCGCGAAAAGGACCAGGAAGCCGCTGCGAAAATGGCCGCCGAGGCGCGGCAGCGGCCGGTTGGAGGCGTACGGCAGCTCGTCCGGTTTGGTCCAGGGCACACCGTCCGCCGCCTCGACGACAAGGACGGTGTTCGATGTGCCATCGGTAATGTCCGCGAAGCGGAGTCCTTTCGTGGATGGGAAGACGGTCTGCGGTCCGGTGAACACGCGGAAAAAGGTTACGTCCGACGTGCCGCCCGGCGCCGCCGGCAGGCGGTAGGCCCTCGGCATTTCTGCCAGCAGGGGAAGGTTGTTCACGCTATCCCAGGGCTCGTCGAGTTTGAAGCGCTTGTAAAGCTGATTGGCGGCGGGATCGCCCAGGTACGGCAGGAGGGCCACGCGCCAACTCAGGAGCGGTTGGCCGTTGGCGTTGGTAATGGCGGCAGCCGGGAAGCATTGGTTGGCAGTGTGGTAGTCATGCATGGCGATGCCGATCTGCCTCAGGTTATTGCTCGACTCGATTCGGCCCGCTGCTTCCCGCACCTTCTGCACGGCGGGAAGGAGCAGACCGATCAGGATGAGGGGCACGCCAACCAACGAGAGAGCGGTCGTAATGGTTCCGAGCACGATGCCGACCAGGGCCAAGGTGCTGCCTTGCAGCCGGCCCTGGCTGCGGCCGATAGCACGCAGGCTCATGATGCCAAGAATGATCGCGGGGATACCGGTCAGGAGCAGGCAGAAGAACGACGCGATGCCAAGAACCAGGCTCGCTGTCGCCTTGCCGCTTGTCTTGGCCGGGCCGGGCCGGGCCGACTGTTCGTCCTCGTCATCTCCGTCGTCGCGCTGGCGAGACCTCGTCGGGGCGGGCGGCGCCGGCGGGTCCAGTGCGTCAGTCCGGAGAATCGCGGTGTCGTCGGGCACGGACAGCACTTTGGCGCACTTTGGACACTTGATCTGCTGTCCACCAAATTCGTCTTTCACCTGCAGCGCCTGCCCGCAAGCACAGTTGAGACTGATGGCCATGATCACTTTCTCTCTGCAAAACAGACAGGTCCCCACGCGCATGGTAGTCAGCACAAGAAGCGAAGACAAGGTGGCCGGCGCAGCCTTGTAGCGGCGCCAGGGTGTTTCGGCCTTGATCTGCGGACGGAATCGGATTATGTCGCCTCCCCCTCGACGATCCGGCATCCCACCGATGTCCGGGTGACGCGCGGGGCCAAACGAGGAGGCCAGGTCCTATGTCCGGCAAGGTGTTTCTGAAATGGGCGGCGTTCGCCGCGCTGTTGCTGTCGGGGGGCTGCTGCCACTGGTGCGAACGGAATTATTCGTCGTGCCATCCAAACAACTGCTGCCAGCCGCAGAGCTGCTGTCAGCCGGCGTGTGGCCCGGCCCCGTGCAATTATCAGCCCGCCTGGAACGCGCCGCGTCCAGCAGCGGCACCCGCAAACTGTTGCCAGCCGTAGCCGATCAGTCGAGGCTGATTTGGCCATGGTGCAAGTCGTACCAGCGCCGCAGGTCGCGGTCGCAGTGGGTCCGTGCCCGGTGGGCAACGACCAGGGCAGCGACTGCTGCCGCGATGAGCCCAAACATTAAGGGTAGGTCCGGGGCGCCAGCACCAGCCGCGTAGACGCTGCCAGGGGGCAGCAGTGCGGCCATCGTGGGCCAGCCTCCGCGGGTCAGGGCGAGGGCGGCCAAAGGCAGTCCCAACGTCAGCAGCGTGCCCACGCGATTGGCCTGGATGCCGCGGGAGAAGGCGCGGAATCCGAGTGCGAAGTAGAGGCCCCACAGGAGCACGCCGGCCGCTGCCGCCGTAACCGCTTGCTGCCAGGGCAGCCGCCCTGCGAGCCCCCCCGCGATCCACAGGAGCAGGGCGACCGCGAAGTAGGCTCGGCCGCGCCGCCAGGCCGCGGCACCCGCCGCGTCCCAATAATCGCGCCCAACGAGGCCCGTCAACAACAACAACTCCAGCCGGCGGCTGCGGTTCTGGGCGCTGGAATCCCACAGACCATACTGGAACGAGGCCGGTACCGCCGCCAGCACAACCAGCGCCGCGGCCAGCGCGGGAATCCCGCCAGCGCCATCAACCAGCTCAAAGACCTGCCGCCCCAGCCAACAGGGCCAGTGCGGACCTGCCAGCGTGTATACTGCGTAAAGCAGCCCAAACCCTCCTGCCAGCCAAACGTTGATCCTGCCGGCGTATTCCGACACGCGCTTGACCGCCCACCAGGCCAGCGGCCGGTCGCCAATTGGTACTCGAGGTCGGGTTGAGTGATCTACGGCCGACCGATAGTGCCGATCCTGGAAGTGCCCTTGCAATCGGAGCGCGCCGCGCACCAGAAGAATCCCCAGGGTCGCCAGCGCTCCCACCTCCAACCAGATGGTCCACCCCTGCGCGACCCACGGATCTTGCCCCAGCCAGGCGGCGAGAATGCTGAACGGGTTGTCGGTGTGGAGTGCGCGGACCCAATGGATAATGAATTCCTGCCACGCGCTCGGCAGTCCGCTGAGCCAGTCGCGGAGGTGCTCGCCGGCCAGCACGCCAACAAGCAGGTAAGCCAGGATGAGCAGCACCGCGGAGCGTTCACCCCAACGACGGAGCAGCCGGCTTTCGTAGGCCCACACCGTCAGCCCAATGCCGGTGAGGGCCCCCCACGTGAACGGCATAAGGAGGAGCAGCACGAGAGAGATGTGGTCGAGGCAGCCGGCGACCGTGAGGACTGCGAGGATGGGAAGGCCTGAAAGCGTTACAAGGGCCAGCCGAGCCAGGCCGACCAGTGCCTCGGCGAAGAATACGCGGTGCGGGCGCAGCGGGCTGACGAGAAGGAATTCGAGGGCCTGGCTTCGAGGCAGCTGCGTCAGCCGCCACCCGACGAGGGCAGCTCCCTCAACGATGCCGGCGACGAGCAATAGATGGCCAAGGAATGGCGCCACGGCGTGCGGCTCCGGAACCGCGACGATCCAGGCGCCGGCAGCGACGAGGGCGAGATGGCAGACGACAGTTGTGCGGAAAGCCTGCTGCCGTCCCCGCGACACGGCAGCCTGCGTAAAGAACGATTCCAACATCGCGCACTCTCCTCCTCTGGAGCATACTGCGCGATCGATCCGCTTGCTGCCTGGGCGCTAGAGGTCCCATGCCGTATCCTCTGTTAACTCCGCGCCAGCCCGGCTGGGCAGAAGGTCACCCGGCAGAATCGCCTGCAACTGGCCGGTCGGTACGTCACACCAGCGTACCGTTTGATCCTCTCCGGCCGTGGCCAGGTTGCGGCCGTCTGGTGCCAACGCTAGAGCCCAGACTGTGCCGTGATGGCCAAGAAGGCAGGCTTGCAGGGCGCCGCTGGCCGCGTCCCACAGGCGCACGCTCCAATCCTCCCCGGCGCTCGCCACGGTCTGGCCGTCCGCTGCGAAGGCCACGTCCTCGACCATGCCGCTGTGTCCGAGCAGGAATTCCTGCACGGCGCCCGTCGCCACGTCCCAGAGCAGCGGGCTCATGTCGTCGCCGGCCGTGGCCAGCCGCCGGCCGTCCGGGGCAAAGGATACGGCGTTAACACACCTGATATGTCTCTTCAAGAGGCAGAGGCGCTGCTGTTCGCTCGTCGCCACATCCCAGACTGCGGCGGCTGTGTCCTCGCTACCGGTGGCCAGGGATAGGCCGTCGGGAGCGAATGCCAACGCCTGGACAGCGCGTTTGTGGGCCGCAAGGGTCCCAAGGACCTGTCCCGTTCGCGCATTCCAGAACTGCACGCGCCCTTCCTCGTTGCCGGCGGCGAGGGTGCGACCGTCCGGAGCGTAAACGACGGCCCAGACCGGCTCGCCGCCTTACCCCAGCGAGAGACATTTTCCCGGTACGCCTAGCTCCCAAAGCTTGACAGTGCCGTCGTGACTCGCGGACGCCAGGCTCTGGCCATCCGGCGCGAAGGCTACAGACCAGACGGCGCGTTCGTGGCCCTGCAGAACTGCTTGCAAGCACCCTTCGATCAGATTCCAGACCCTTATTGTCCCACTGCCGTCTCCAGTGGCCAGGAAAGCGCCATCCGGACTGAAGGCCACGGAAAAAACCCGGCGTTGTGACCGGGCCGAGGCATTTCCTTTGTGTGGCGATCCGCGGAGATAAGCACGGATTTCTCCTCTCAGCATGGGTCGCGTGCGACCTGGCAAGCCGAACATTACCACGCGACGAACCCAGGGGACAACTACTGTACCGCCGTCTTCACCCATGAGCGAAGCACCTCGGCAACGCCCCAGGCTTGGGCGATGCAGCCGCGGGGCGCGTACGGCGGTTCGGCGTCGAATACCTCGCTAACCGAGCCCAGACACGCACTCGAGAGTTCGTGGGTAAGACCATCCAGGAGGTGCCGGGCGCCGGTCAAGTCGTCGGGATGTACCTTCAACCAGGCGTCGATAAATGGCCCGATGAGCCAGCTCCAGACGGTTCCCTGATGATATGCCGCATCGCGCGAACGCAGGTCGCCGAAGTACTTTGCCTTGTAATCGGGACTCCCCGGCGCCAGGGATCGAAGGCCCACTGGGGTGAGCAAGCGCTTGCTCACAACGGTGAGCACGCTTTCCCATTTGTCGCGGTCGAGTACGGGGTGCGGTAGGGAGATGGCAAACACCTGGTTTGGCCGGCATGACGAGTCGTCCCCGCTTTCTCCGTCTATCACGTCGTAGAGATAATCGCCACCGGCGTACCAGAAGCGGTTGTTGAATGAATCGTACACCCGGTCCGCCCGTTCGCTCAGCGGGCGTGCCGCCTCCTCGTCGCGCTCCTCACGTAGCCAGCCTTCCAGCAGACGAAGCGCGTTGTACCACAAGGCATTGATCTCGACCGCCTTGCCGCGTCGCGGCGTCACGACCCAGTCGCCGACCTTGGCATCCATCCAGGTAAGTTGATAGCCTTCTTGTCCCTGGCGCAGCAGGCCGTCTCGCGGATCGACGGCAATGCCAAAACGAGTGCCGCGCATGTGGTGGTCGATGACGTCGGTGAGTTTTGGCAGTAGCAGCCGCAACGTTTCGCGGTCGTCAGTAGCCTGGAGGTAGCGCTCGATGGCGTGGAAGTACCACAGCGTGGCGTCGGCCGTGTGATACAGTCCTTCGCGCTGGCCCTCGGGAAACAGGTTTGGAATCAGGCCGTCGCGGATGTAGTGTGCAAAGGTGCGAAGGATGTAGCCAGCCTCGACGTGCCGGCCGGTGGTCAAGGTCAGCCCCTCCAGACTGATCATCGTGTCGCGGCCCCAGTCGGTGAACCAGTGGTAGCCTGCGATGATCGTCCCCACCTCGTCTCCGGACGCGTGGGCACGCGCGGCATCCTCGACCCGGCCGGCGGGGGAGATGATAAACTGATCGGCGGCCAGGACCAGTTCGGCGCCGTATCCGCTACACGCGCCCGGTCCTGCGGTTTCCAGCAGACGCCGCCGACGTTCGTACTCCGCGCGCAGGGCGGTCTGCGGCTCCAATGCCAGGATCGTTTCCCATTCCTCCGTGGAGCCGATCAGCGTTGCCGGGCAGTCCTTGCGGAGATTGGCGGCGAAGTGTCCCGGGGACCACAGTTCTCCATGTGCCTCGTAGCCCCGGCTCTCTTCGATGCGATAAAGAATCTCTTGAGTCTTTTTACCATCCAGCGTGAACGAGCCCCGTTGTCCGTGTAGCCACAGACGCAGCGGCGCCAAGTCGGAACCGTCGGAAATCTCATAACGGTTGTCAACGGCCGACACACGGTAGGGGCCACCGATGGCCGTGCTCACCGGCGCGTCGTGCGACCGATAGTGGACCGACGGCTGCAACTTCAGCCGTACCGTACCCTCACCCGCGAGGAGGCGATAAGTAATGTGGACGGTATTCTGCCGGTACAGCAGCAGCACCTGTTTCTCGAGGATGTAGCCGTTGACTTCGTAGCGCCACACAGGCAGACCGGCATCGAGGCGGAAGTGGACCAGGTGGCTCGCGCCGTGGACCTCGAGTCTGCCCGTGGCCCGTTCCATGCCACCGAGGTAGACCTGGGTCCCGTCCGGTAGGCGGAGCAGTTCCGTCAAGTGATTGAGCATCATCATCCGGCCGTGCGGCCCCCGCAGGGCGGCGATGAGCAGGCCGTGGTAGCGGCGCGTGGCGGCGCCGGCGATCGTCCCCGAGGCGTAGCCGCCCAGCCCATTCGTCACCAGCCATTCGCGCTCCAGCAGTGGCTCCAGCGCCGGCGCCACGTTCCCCCGCGAGGGCACCTGCGCTGTCACGTGCTGATCGAGAGACAACGGCACGAGGTGCTGGGGCAGTGCCTGGAATTGGCTCTCCACCGGTTGGAATCCGGCGCTTGACTTTTCCTGCGGTACCTCTTCCATGTGCTTCCCCTTCCTCTCGTCACGCGGTTGGCTCGACGGGGCTCGGCCGGAGCGCCACGGCAGCATGTCCTGGGACGCGCCAGTTCTCCTCCGAGTCCAGAGGGGGGGTGTCGCAGCCGCCATAGCGGGGATCCTCGCTGGACCAGAGCAGTGCCCAGCGAGTATTCTCCGGCGGCGCCAGCAGGGGCTCCGGTGCCGAAACGAGATGCAGATCGCGGCCGAGGTTAACCAGGAGCAGGCGGTCGTCACCGCCCTCACCGAAAAAACGCAGCAGGAACGCTTCCGGGGCCAGCACGGCGCCCTCCACTCCGCGTGGACGCTGGGCGCGGAAGACGACGTCATCACGCCGCAGTTTCAGCAAATCGCGATGCAGCGCGTACGCCTCGGCATGATTCTGTCGTTCCGATAGATCCAGTTTACAGCGCTGGAATGTCGCCGGTGACGCAGGATCGGGAAACCATTTCTGGATGCCTGGCTGTGCCAGGCTCCGGAACTGGTGCAGGAAGCTGGCCCGGCCTTCGCGCACGAGGAGGGCTAACTCCGGGTTGTGATCGGCGAAGAAGCAGAACGGACTGGAGGCGGCAAATTCTTGACCCTGGAAAAGGAGGGGCGTGCCGGGCGTCAGCAGCAACAGAGCGGTCAACGCCCGGAAGCGGCCAGGGCTGGTCAGCTCGTGACAGCGCAGGCCGCGGCCCGAGTTGGCGATCTGATCGTGGTTTTGCACGAAGTTGACGAACGTTGCCGGGTGCAGGCCGAAGGCGGGAGTGCCGCGCCGCTTCTTTTGCCAGCTGTAGTGTTGGCCCTGGTAGAGGAACCCCCATTTGACCGCAGAGATAAGCTCCTGGGGACTACCTTGGGTGTCGGTATAGTATGCTTCGTTGTGGCCAGTCAACGCAACCAGGGCGCTGTGATGGAAATCGTCGTTCCAGAGCGCGTCGAGGCCGTAGCCTCCTTGCTCCAAGGGCCGCACCAGCTGGACGTGCTGCGGTTCGTTCTCGGCGACGAGGATGGTGGACCGGCCGCGAGCCGCCACCCGCACTGCCCGGCTAACGGCGGTCAAGATATGGTCGGACGAGGCGTCGTAGATGTTCTGGGTGGCGTCGAGGCGCAGCCCGTCAAGATGATACTCGTCGATCCAGTATCCGGCATTGCTGGTGAAGAACTCACGCACGGGGCCTGAGTTCGGCCCGTCGTAGTTGAGCGGCTTGCCCCAGTCGGTACTATAACGATCCGTGAAGTAGTCTTCAGCGAACTGCCTGAGATAATTGCCGTCGGGGCCGAGATGATTGTAGACCACGTCGAGGAGCACACCCATGCCCAGCCCATGGGCTTCGTCCACGAAGCGGCGGAACTCGTCCGGTTCGCCGTAGAGGCGTGTCGGCGCGAAAAGAGCGACGCCATCATAGCCCCACCCGAACCGGCCGGGGAACTCGGCCACCGGCATGATCTCGACAACCGTGATGCCGATGTCGGCCAACTCGCGCAGCTCGCGCCGCGCTGCTTCCCAGGTCCCTTCGGGTGTGAATGTGCCTATATGCAGCTCATACATTACCTGGCCCGGCAGCGCGACACCGCGCCAACCCGCGTCGTTCCAGGGGTAACCGGCGGGATCCACGATGCGCGAAGGACCGTGTGGACCTTGCGGCTGGAAGCGCGACGCGGGGTCGGGAAAGGGGCCGTCTGCGCCGTCGAGGCGGAAGCGGTAGAGCATGCCTGGGCAGGCCCCAGCCACGATGCCGGAGAAATAGCCGTCCTTCTCGGGCACCAGCGGAATGATCTGCGTCGCGCGCGGTATACCTTCGAGCAACACCTCTACTTGTCGCCGCCGCGGCGCCCAGACACGGAAGTGGACACCGCCACCCGGCTGAACCTCGGCGCCGACGGGCAGACGCCGGACCATTTTCGCCATGCGCAAAACTCCCTCGGTGTAAGTCGCCGCAAAGCCCCTGAAGGCGCTTTGGGCAGTTGGGCGGGCGTGCGAAATCCGTGCCACAACGTAGCGTGACTCTGGCACACGCTTTGCTATACAACCAATCACCAGGAGATTGGCGAGAGGGTTTTTCCAACCGCGTCCATCAAGGAAAGCCGGCATGCGGGCGCTGCAGCCGTGAAGCTAATTCGTTCAGGTATCCCATGGTTGCACCCAACCTGTATGAACTCCTATTCCAGAAGACCCTCGGCCGACTGACCGCGCGCCGGCGCTTTCCCGAATCAACCTACCGCCTGCAATTCCACGCCGGCTTCACCTTTCGTGCGGCCCGCGCGATCGTGCCGTATCTGGACGAACTTGACATTAGCTGCTGCTATGCTTCGCCATACCTTGAGAGTCGTCCCGGCAGCAAGCACGGTTATGACATCACCGACCACAGCGTTCTCAACCCCGAGATCGGCACCGAAGAGGATTACGATGCCTGGGTGGCGGCATTGCACGAGCGCGGCATCGGTCAGTTGCTCGATGTGGTGCCGAATCACATGGGTATCGCCGGGAATACCAACATCTGGTGGAACGATGTGCTGGAAAACGGCCCTTCCTCGCCCTACGCTGGCTTTTTCGACATCGAGTGGCACTCGGCCAAGCCGTACCTGCACGAGAAAGTCCTCCTGCCGTTCCTGGGCGACCCATACGGCAAAGTGCTCGAAGCAGGCCAGCTGCGATTGGACTATGAAGCCGGCACCTTCGTCGTCCACTATTTCGATCACCGCTTCCCCGTCTCACCCTGCACGTACGGTCGCATCCTGGTGCATGGGCTGCACGATCTGGAGGAACAGCTAGGTGCCCCGTCCGAGCCGTTCATCGAGTACCAGAGCATCTTGACGGCGATCACCCATTTACCGCTCCGCAATGTCACGGATCCGCTCAGGATGGCGGAGCGGCACCGCGAGAAGGAGGTCGTAAAGCGCCGCCTGACCGCCCTGGCGGAGAGTTGTTCGCCGGTCCGCGAACTGATCGCTCGCAACGTCGCCCTGTTCAACGGGCAGCCAGGCGAATCGCACAGTTTCGACCTGCTCGACGATCTCCTTAACCTGCAGGCCTATCGCCTCAGTTACTGGCGTGTCGCTGCCGACGAGATCAATTATCGCCGATTCTTCGACGTTAACGAGCTGGCCGCGCTCAGGATGGAGAAGCCGGAAGTCTTCGCCGCGACCCACGTCCTCGTCCTGCGCCTGCTCCGCGAAGGGAAGGTGGACGGCCTGCGCATCGACCATCCGGACGGGCTATACGATCCGCAGCAGTACCTGGAGCGGTTGCAGAAACAGTACTTCCTCGAAATAGCGCGCGAAGTCGTTGCTACGGAGCCGGAGTTCCAGGGATTGGCGTGGGACGACTTCGAGGGATCGCTGCGCGCCCAGCTTCACGTCACGGGTCCCGAGGCGGATGACTTGGTGCGCCGGCCACTTTACGTCGTGGTTGAGAAGATCCTGGGCAAGGCGGAACCGATCCCCGAGGCATGGCCCGTGTACGGCACCACCGGGTACGAGTTTTTGAACGTGCTGAACGGCCTGTTCGTTGCCGCCGAGAACGTCCTGCCTCTTTCGCGCATCTACGCGCGCTGGAGCCGAAACGACGAAGGCTTTGCCGATTTGCTCTATCAAAACAAGTTTCTTATCCTCCAGGTGTCGCTCTCCAGTGAGTTACACATGCTGGCTCACCAGCTCGATCGGCTCTCGGAGAAGAGCCGCTGGTCGCGCGACTTCACCCTCAACAGCCTGCGGCATGCCCTGCGCGAGATCATTGCTTGCTTCCCTGTCTATCGTTCCTATATCCGCAATGAGGCCATCCATCCCCGTGATCGCTACTATGTTGAGACAGCTGTGAGCCAGGCCAAGAGGAAGAACCCAGCCATCAGCGCCTCGCTCTTCGAATTCGTGCGCGACATGCTCCTGCTTCGCTACCGCGAGTCGGCTGCGGAACTCGATCGCGCCGAACAGCATTGCTTGGCCGGGAAATTCCAGCAGGTGACGGCTCCGGTGATGGCGAAGGGGATGGAGGACACTACCTTTTACGTTTACAATCGCTTGCTCTCACTCAATGAGGTCGGCGGCGATCCCGATCAGTTCGGCGTCTCGCCCGGAGCGTTCCACCGGCACAACCAGCAGCGTCAGTCGCGCTGGCCGTACGCTCTCTCTGCCACAGCGACCCACGACACGAAGCGCGGCGAGGACGTGCGTGCCCGGCTCAATGTTCTCTCCGAAATCCCGGGTGAATGGGGTCAGGCCCTGTCGCGCTGGAACCGGCTGAACAAGAGGTTGCGCGTGTCCGTGCAGGACGGTTTGGCGCCCTCGCGCAACGATGAATACTTCCTTTACCAGACTTTGGTCGGGGCATGGCCGCTAGAGGCGGTCGGCCCCGAGGCGCTTGACCGGTTCCTGCAGCGCATCCAGGCGTACATGCAGAAGGCAATCCATGAGGCGAAGGTATTCACGAGCTGGATCAACCCCAATGCGGAATACGACGGCGCCATGCGGGAGTTCATCGGCCGGCTGCTCGACGACTCGGACAACCACCGGTTCCTGAACGATTTTCGGGCGTTCCAGGCGCGGATCAGTCATTACGGACTTTTCAACTCCCTGGCGCAGACTGTTCTAAAGCTTACTTCACCCGGCGTCCCGGACGTTTACCAGGGGACCGAGTTGTGGGACTTCAGCCTGGTCGATCCGGACAATCGCCGGCCGGTCGATTTCGAGCAGCGGCGCCGGCTGCTCGCCGACCTGAAGCAGGCCGTGGCCGGCGCGAAATCCTTGCCGCTGTTGGCCCGGCAACTCACCCAGAACAAGGAAGATGGCCGAATCAAGCTTTACGTCACCTCGCAGGTGCTGCGCTGCCGGCGCGACCATCCGGGCCTCTTCTCCACCGGGGAATACCTGCCGCTGGAGGCGGCGGGCCCACGGCGCGACAATGTGTGCGCCTTCCTGCGCCACGCACAGGAGCAGTGGATACTCGTGGCGGTGCCGCGGCTCATCACCCAGCTCGTCGCCAACGCCGGGCAGTTGCCTTTGGGCGCGGAAGTGTGGCAGGATACGGTCCTGCTGCTCCCGGTGGTCGGTCGCGGGAGGCCATGGCGGAATATCTTCACAGGGGAGCAGCTCGGACTGACGGAGCGGCACGGCCAGCACGCTTTGCCGCTCGCGGAGGTGTTTTCCCACTTCCCGGTTGCCTTGCTTCGGGCACAGGACTAGCACTATAACGTCAAGCCTCGAGCGGCTTGCGCAAGGAGATTGCATGCCTGCCGGTCAACCGCGCTATCTGTGTATTCACGGCCATTTTTACCAACCGCCGCGCGAGAATCCCTGGTTGGAAGCAGTCGAGGTGCAGGATTCCGCCGCTCCTTACCACGATTGGAACGAACGCATTACCCGCGAGTGCTACGCGCCCAATGCGCGGGCCCGATTGCTCGACGGTCAGAGTCGGATCGCGAACTTGCTCAACAATTACGCCTGGATGAGTTTCAATTTCGGGCCGACGCTTCTTGCCTGGATGGCAGAAGCGGCGCCCGGGGCGCTGCTGAACATCGACGAAGCCGACCGTGCAAGCCGCGAACGCCACCGGGGCCATGGAAACGCCCTGGCCCAGGTGTACAACCATGTCATCATGCCTCTGGCCAGCGCGCGCGACAAGCGGACGCAGATTCTCTGGGGGCTCGCCGATTTCCGCAAACGCTTCGATCGGGAGCCGGAAGGAATGTGGTTGGCGGAGACGGCCGCCGACACTGCTTCGCTGGAAGCACTGGCTGCCGCTGGGATTCGCTTTACTGTCCTCGCCCCGCGCCAGGCGAAGCGTTGGCGGCGCGTCGGGGACAAGCAATGGACCGAGGTGCCCGAAGGAATTGACCCGTCGCGGGCCTACTCCTGCCGCTTACCGTCCGGCCGCGCCCTGACGCTGTTCTTCTATGACGGTACCCTGTCGCGCAAGGTCGCCTTCGAGGGGTTGCTCGAGAGTGGCGAGCGCTTCGCGGCGGAGTTGCTCAAGGGCTTTGATGATGCTCGGCAACATGCCCAACTCGTCCATATCGCCACCGATGGTGAGTCTTATGGCCATCATCACGCCCACGGCGATATGGCCCTGGCCTGCGCTCTGGACAAGCTGAGCCGCGATCCCAGTGTGAAACTGACGAATTACGGCGAGTTCCTCGAACTGCATCCGCCGGCATGGGAAGTCGAGATCCACGAGAATAGCTCCTGGAGCTGTGTCCACGGCGTGGAGCGCTGGCGTTCGGATTGCAGCTGCCGTTCGCGGGCGGACTGGCACCAGCTATGGCGCGGCCCCCTGCGCGACGCTCTGAACCAGCTCAAGGAACGACTCGACGAGCTCTTTACCAGCAACGGCGGAGAGATCTTCCCTGATCCATGGAAGGCGCGAGACAGCTACTGCGACGTCGTCCTCGATCGCCAGGAGGACACAGTGCAGCGCTTCCTGAAGCTGCACGCACACCCTGACCTGGCCGAGGAGCGGATTCCCGAGGCGCTTAGGCTGCTTGAGATGCAGCGGCAGGGCATGCTCATGTTCACCAGCTGCGGCTGGTTCTTCGACGAGATCAGCGGTCTCGAAACGACGCAGTGCCTGCGCTACGCCGCCCGTGCGATCCAGCTAGCCCGCCACTTCGATCAAGACCTCGAAGAGGACTTCGTCCGCTCCCTGGAGAGGGCGCCGAGCAACTTGCCGCAGTTCGGCAACGGGCGCGGCGTTTGGGAGCAGCTCATCCGTCCGACCAGGGTTGACCTCGATCGAGTGCTCGCCCACCACGCCGTAAGCCGGATCTACCGGCCGCCCGAGGTGCACGCGCGCGTCTATTGCTACGACCTGGAAACCCTCGATCAGGAAGTGCGCGAGTGGGGCGGGAATCACCTGGCGGTGGGGCGGCTGCGCGTACGGTCGAATCTGACCTGGAATGAGGCCGAGACCTCATTCGTCGTGATTCATTACGGCGGCCTCGACTACCACACGGTCCTCGAAAAGGCGCCGGATGCCGACGCCTATGCCGCTCTCAAGAAGCAACTCCTGGAGATCTGCGAGAAAGGAGCGCTTTCCGACCTCACTACCCTGGTCGTCCAGCGATTCCCCGGACCCATCTATCGCCTCGATGACCTGTTTGCCGAGGAGCGGCGGCGTGTCATTGGCATCGCACTACAGGAGCGGTTTGAGGAATACCACCAAGCATTTGAGCGACTTGCTGATCAGGATGAGGCGATGCTGGCGCGGTTAGCGCGGCTCCACTACCCAATCCCGAAGGAGTTGTGGGCCGCGGCGTCGGTCGCTGCCGAGCATCGGCTCGTCAAGGGGATCCGAGAACTCAGGCAGGGCGACAGCGTCGACCGCTTGCGGATCCTGCACGAACGAAGCCGTTCGTCCGGCTACCAGCCGGACCGGGACGTGTTGAAGGCCGCACTGGTCGAGGTCATGCAGCGGGTGCTGCTGGATTTCCATCCGGAAGCGGACCTGCCCGAATTGCTCAACCAGGCGAACCAGGTCCTCGACGCGGCAGCTCTGCTGGGCATTCTCCTGGATTTGTGGCATGTGCAGAATCAGGTGCTGACCGCCTATACCCAGCTTGCCCCGTATGAGATCCAGAGCCAGCCAGTTGGCGCCGCCTTCCGCGCGCTCGCCTCGCGGCTTAACCTCAGCCCGGACCTGCTCGGATGGAAACCATGAAATGGGATCGCCACTCAGTAAGGTGCATGCAGGGAGGGTAAGTCATCGTGAGCAGGAGGAGAAGGATCGACGACGACGCACCGCTGGAGGACAATCCGCTCTGGTACAAGGACGCCATCATCTATCAGATTCACGTCCGTGCCTTTTGCGACGCCTCCGGCGACGGTGTCGGCGACTTCAGGGGCCTGGTCAGCAAGCTCGATTACCTGCACGATCTAGGCGTCACAGCCCTGTGGCTGCTTCCCTTCTATCCATCGCCCCTGCGCGACGATGGCTATGACATCGCCGATTACACGGACGTGCATCGGCTCTACGGTACGCTCCCCGACTTCAAGCTCTTTCTGCGCGAGGCCCACCGGCGCGGTCTGCGCGTCATCACTGAGCTGGTCATCAATCACACCTCTGACCAGCACGCCTGGTTTCAGAAGGCGCGCCGGGCCGCGCCCGGCTCGGCAACCCGCGACTTTTACGTCTGGAGCGACACTCCCGATAGGTTCCAGGAAGTCCGCATTATCTTCAAGGACTTCGAGACTTCCAACTGGGCCTGGGACCCGGTCGCCCGAGCATATTACTGGCACCGCTTCTACAGCCACCAGCCGGACCTTAATTATGACAATCCGGGGGTCCACAAGGCCGTCCTTGACGTCCTCGATTCCTGGCTGAGGTTGGGCATCGACGGCCTGCGACTCGACGCCGTCCCCTACCTCTACGAGCGCGAGGGGACCAACTGCGAGAACCTGCCCGAGACACACGCTTTCCTCAAAAAGCTGCGCCGCCACGTGGAGGACCGCTTTCCCAACCGCATGCTGCTGGCTGAGGCGAACCAGTGGCCCGAGGACGCCGTTGCCTACTTCGGCGACGGCGACGAGTGCCACATGGCCTTCCATTTCCCCGTCATGCCACGGCTGTTCATGGCGATCCGCATGGAAGATCGTTTTCCTATTCTCGACATTCTCCATCAGACGCCTCCCATTCCGACGAGCTGCCAGTGGGCTCTTTTCTTGCGCAACCACGACGAGTTGACGTTGGAGATGGTGACCGACGAGGATCGGGATTACATGTACCGCGTCTACGCCCAGGATCCGCAAGCTCGGATTAATCTCGGCATACGCCGCCGGCTCGCTCCGTTGCTGGAAAACCATCGCGGCAAGATCGAGTTGATGAACGGCCTTCTCTTCTCGTTGCCGGGAACCCCGGTCGTCTACTATGGCGACGAGATCGGCATGGGCGACAACATCTATCTCGGCGACCGCAATGGCGTCCGCACGCCGATGCAATGGAATGCCGAGCGCAACGCCGGCTTCTCGAAAGCCAACCCTCAGCGACTGTACCTGCCGGTCATTACCGATCCTGCCTACCACTACGAGGCGATCAACGTCGAAGCGCAGCAAAACAACCCACATTCACTGCTGTGGTGGCTGAAACGTCTGATCGCGGTGCGCAAACAATACCGCGCATTTGGCCGAGGTAGCCTCGAGTTCCTGACACCGGACAATCCAAAAGTTCTTGCCTTTGTGCGCCGGCACGAGGACGAACATATCCTGGTGGTTGCCAACCTGTCGCGCATGTTGCAATACGCCGAGCTGGACCTCGGCGCCTTCCAGGGCCTGGTCCCCGTGGAGATGATGTGCCGGACGAAGTTGCCGACCATCGGCGATCGGCCTTACTCGCTCACCCTGGGTCCGTATGCCTTTTACTGGTTCAACCTGGAATCGTTGCCCGGGCCGGCCTACCTGGGGTCAGCCGAGGAACGGGCGCTTCCGGCCCTGGAAGTGGCCGGCGAATGGGAAACAATCTTCCAGGGAAAGGAGCGGCAAGCCCTGGACGAGGTGTTGCCCGGATACCTGCAGCAGTGCTCCTGGTTTCGGCAGAAGAAGCACCAAACCGAGGCCGCGATGATTCTGGAGACGATCCCATTGCCTTATGAGGGCGGCACCGCTCATATCGCTCTCGTGCAAGTCGAATACTCGGCGGAAGCGCCTGAGACGTACGTGTTGCCACTGGCTTTCGCCACTGGCGAACAGGCCGAGCAGGTGCGTTGCAGTCAGCCGCAAGCAATCGTCGCTCGATTGCGGGTGACTCCGGCGGGAGCGCGCGCCAACGGCGGCAGCTGCGAGGGGTTGCTCTTCGATGCGCTGCTGGATCGGCGTTTCGCGGTAACACTGCTTGACGCACTCGTACGGCGCCGGCACTTCAAACGCAGTGGCGGCGACATTTCGGCATGGCGGCCGCGCGCAGCGGCACGGCAAGGGGGGGCGGTGGTGCCCGAGCCGATCGCCTTCAAGACCGACCAGAACAACACCGGGCTGATCTACGGCGATCAGCTGTACCTCAAGTTCTTCCGCCGCGTCGAGGAGGGGAGTAATCCCGAGCTGGAGATAGGACGATTTTTCGCGGAAAAGACGACGTTTCGTCACCTGCCGCCACTCACGGGCGCCCTGGAGTATCGCCGCAGCTGGGGCGAGCCGATCACGCTGGCCGTGCTGTTCGACTTCGTTCCCAACCATGGAGACGCCTGGCGCTGCACACTCGACGTGCTTGGCCGCTACTTCGAGCAGACGCTGGCCCGGCCCGATTGCGCCAGTCCACAAACATTGCCGCAGCACTCGTTTCTCGATCTCGTGACCGAAGACTTTCCGGCGAGCGTGGCCGAGACGATCGGTCCCTACCTCGGGTCGGCTCGCCTTCTCGGTCAACGGACCGCCGAGATGCACCTGGCACTTGGCTCCCGCGGCGACGAGCCGGCTTTTGCTCCCGAGCCGTTTACGACGCTGTACCAGCGCTCGCTCTACCAATCGGTGCGGACGCAGGTTCGTCGCAGCCTGGAAGTGCTGCGCAACCAGCTCAGCGACCTGCCGGAGGGCAGCCGCCGCGACGCTGCACGCCTACTGTCTCTGGAGCCTGAATTACTCAAGCGTCTGCGCACCATTTGCGATCGGAAACTGACGGCCCAGCGCCTGCGGTGTCACGGCGACTATCATCTGGCCCAGGTGCTGTTCACGGGGAAGGACTGGGTCATCATCGACCTGGAAGGTGATCCGGCCCGGCCATTCAGCGAACGGCGGCTGAAACGTTCGCCATTGCGCGACGTGGCCAGTATGGTCCGCTCGTTCCATTATGCCGTCCAGTGTGCCTTGACCGGAGGTGGTCTTCGGAGAGAAGATCAGGCGCTGCTGGAACCCTGGGCGGGGTTCTGGCACGTGTGGGTCGCCACGGCCTTCCTGCAGGGCTACCTCGGTACGGCGCGGCAGGGATCCTTCCTGCCGCCGAGCCAGGCGGAACTCGGTGTGCTTCTCGATTTCTACCTGCTCAAGCGAGCGGTAAATGAGCTGCACTACGAACTGACCCACTTCCCCGAGCGCGTGTGGGTGCCGCTGCAAGGACTGCTGCACCTCCTCGAAGGAAAAGAGTGACGGCATGGACGAACCCCTGGAAGCACTGGCGGCGCTCCACGGCGTCGAAACGTCTTACCTGGACAACGCCGGCCGCAGGCAGATCGCGTCGCCGGAAGCGCTACTGCGCGTGCTGCGTGTCCTGGGCGCACCCGTGGAGAAGCGGGCCGATATAAGCGTCGCACTAAGGCAGCGACGACAGGAGCGGTGGCAGCGCCCGCTGGAGCCGGTCGCTGTTCTCTGGGACGGTGGCCCCGGTTCGCTCCTGGTACGTCTGCCGGCCGGCGGCTCGCGTGTAGCCCTGCACTGTCACCTGGAACTGGAAACCGGCGGCCTGCGCAACTGGTCGGTCGTGTGGCAGGAACTGCCGCTGTGCGAGACCGCGGAGGTCGAGGGTGTAGCTTACGAGACCCGGCAGCTCGACCTCGCCGAGCCGCTGCCTCTCGGCTATCATCGTCTCACAGTTCATCTGCCGGATCGGCCGTGGGAATGCCTTCTGTTGTCGGCCCCGACGCACGCATACGTGCCGGAGGAGAACGGCCGTTGTGAGCAGACCTGGGGCCTGTTCCTACCGCTGTATGCTCTGCACACGCGGCACAGCTGGGGCGGCGGCGACTTTGGAGATCTGGCCCAGTTGCTCGACTGGACCAAGAAGCAGGGCGGCGCCGTCGTGGCCACGCTCCCGTTGCTGGCCGCCTTCCTCAACGAGCCGTTCGAGTACAGTCCCTATGCTCCAGCCAGCCGGCTCTTCTGGAACGAGTTCTATCTCGACGTCGAGGGCATCCCCGAATGGCGGCGCGCGCCGCATGCGCAGGCGCTTGTGTCCGGTGCCGACTTTCAGGCGGAAGTGCGAGCGCTGCGTCAGGAGCCGCTCGTCGATTACCGCAGGCAGATGGTTCTGAAACGGCGCGTGCTGGACGAACTGGCCCGGCTGTTCTTCGCCGAACCGGCCGACCGTCTTGACGCCTTTCGCCGGTTCGTTCGGGAGCACCCGCGGGTGGAAGACTACGCCCGCTTCCGCGCCGTTGAGGAACGGCAGCGGACCTCGTGGTGGAACTGGCCGGCACCATTGCGCGAAGGCACCATCGCGGCCGGCGACTACCATGAGGAGGCGCGGCGCTATCATCTCTATGTGCAATGGCAGGTCGATGAGCAACTCCGCGTCCTGTCGGCGCGGGCCCGCGGGTTCGGTCCCGGGCTCTATCTCGATCTGCCCTTGGGCGTGCATGCTGACAGTTACGACGTCTGGAGCGAACGTTCCTCGTTCGCCTTGGGCATTGCCGGTGGGGCGCCGCCGGACCCGTTCTTCACCGGTGGCCAGAACTGGGGCTTTCCGCCATTGCATCCCCAGCAGCTGCGGGAAACCGGTTATCGCTATCTGAGCGCTTGCATTCGTCGCCATCTGGAGTACGCCGGCATCCTGCGCATCGACCACATGATGGGCCTGCACCGTCTCTTCTGGATCCCGCAGGGCATGTCCGCCCACGACGGCGTCTACGTCCGCTATCCCGCGGCGGAACTGTACGCGCTTTTCTGCCTCGAATCACAGCGACACCGCTCCCTGCTCGTGGGCGAGGATTTGGGTACGGTCCCACCGGCAGTCCGGCCAGCGATGGAACGGCACCGAGTCAATCGCACCTTTGTCGTCCAGTACGCGCTCGATGCGGAGTCGCAGGGTTTGCAATCAATTCCTCCCGGGGCGGTGGCCAGCGTCAACACCCACGACATGCCGACGTTTGCGGCTTTTTGGCAAGGGCTCGACTTGCAGGATCGCCGTGAACTGGGCCTGCTCGACGACCGCACGGTCGACGAGGAGTCCACCAAGCGACGGGAACTGCGTCAGATGGTCGCCGGTTCCCTGAGGCAGCAGGGATTTGCCGGAGACTGTGCGAACGCCGCGAGTGTGTTGCGGGCCCTGCTCACCCTGCTTTGTGCCGGGCCGGGGCGGGTCGTTCTGGTGAATATCGAGGATCTGTGGCAAGAGACGGATCCGCAGAACATGCCAGGGACGTGGCGCGAGCGTCCCAACTGGCGGCGCAAGGCGCGCTTTCCCTTCGAGACGTGGACGGAACTGCCGGACTTGGTGGGGGCGCTGAGGGACATCGATCGGCAGCTGCGGCATCCGGTGTAGCCGCGACACGGAACGGAGCGCAATCGTTACGCGCTTTGTTGCCCCTCGTGCCGGCACGGCTGCGCGTCACGTCCGCCCATAGAGATACTCGTGCAGCAGGTGGATGGTCTGCTCCTTGCTCGTGAACTCGTAGGCGTTTAGATCGCCGATGGAGATGAGGCCTAGCAAGCGGCGATCGCCGTCCACCAGCGGCAGGTGGCGGATGCGCCGGTTCTTCATCGCACCGCGGGCCTCATCAATGCTCGTCTCAAGGGTGCCGCAGACGACCTCTTGCGTCATCACTTCGCTTACCAGCGTGCGACCTGGGTCGCGCTGGGCGGCGACGATGCGCTGGAGCACGTCGCGCTCGCTGAACATGCCAATAACTCGACCACCTTCGAGCACGACCAGCGCCCCGACGCGGTGCTCGTTCATGAGCAGCGCCGCTTCGAGCACGGTCGCCTCCTTGCCAATCGACCAGATTTGCGCATCCTTTTGTGTTACGATGTCGCGGACCGTACCCATGGGTGCTCCTTTCCACGCTCGCGTCGTGGAGAGTGCTTTTTGGAAGCGCGGCGTTCAAATGCCGACTGGAAACCCGTCCGTTGGGAATGCCTCTTCAATTTACCTCTGGCTCTCGGCCGCGCCAATCGTTTTGTGCAGCGGTTCAGAGTTTGAGCGGGAAAAACCGCCGCGGCCGGCGTCTTACTGATGATGGGACCGGACTTCTTGGGACCTCTGGTCGATGAGCACGCGGCGGCGTTGGTGCTGTACGCTCGCCAATGGTGCATCGCGCCCGAGGACGTCGTTCAGGAAGCCTTCGTCAAGCTCACTGCCTTGAAGCGGCCGCCCGCCAACCCCGTTTCCTGGCTGTACCGCGTCGTCCGCAACGCGGCCATCAGTACCGGTCGTTCCGAGCGCCGCCGCCGGCATCACGAAGCTGTCGCCGCCGCTCGCACACCGGCCTGGTTCATGAGCGCCGAGAACGCCGGCCTCGACGCAACGACTGCGGCCGCGGCGCTCAAGGCGCTACCGGCGGAGCAACGCGAAGCAATCGTCGCGCATCTCTGGGGTGGCCTCAGCTTCGAGCAAGTCGCAGAGGTCATGAGCTGCTCCACGAGTACGGCCCATCGCTGGTATGTCGCGGGGCTATCGGCTCTCCGAGAAAGGTTGGGTGTGCCATGTCCGAACCAACGCACGATCGAGAACTTGCCGCCCTGGAAACCGCGCTGACCGGCCTGACCCCTGCCGTGCCCGGGATCGACCGCGATCAGCTGATGTTCCGCGCCGGCCAGGCAGCGGCGCAGCAGCGCGGGCGGCCCTGGCTCTGGAGCACCGCCGCGCTGACGGTTCTGGCTACGGGTCTGGGCGCCGCCCTCGCGCTGCAGCCCACACTCTGGCCGGTTGAACGCATCGTCTACGTCGCCGTCCAACAGTCGGTGCCCGCGCCCGCTGTTGAGGAACCGGGGGCGGTCGACGTCACAGCTGCTCGCCGCTACTACGAAATCCAGGAACAACTGCTGACCAGGGGCCTCGACGGCCTGCCGAATCTGCCGCCGGTACCAGCGGAGTCGTCGGAGGCGCTCCGGCAAAAACTGGGGCTTTGATCCTTTTATCATCGAGGTAATCCATGATCCGCTGTACTCTTGCCGCGCTCCTCGTCTTTTCGGCTGTTGCGGTCTCGGCCGAGGCAGAGCCTCCGAGCAAAAAGGAGGCCCCGCCGCCAGCCACGCCGCAATCTCCCCGGGTGATCCAACTCACCGTCCGCGCCGCTGCCCGTCCCCAGCCGCGGGCGCTTGCATTTCCTCTGTTGCCCGATTATCTCGATCGCATTCCCGGCAATGCGGCTCCGTTCTGGCTCCGGGCAGGCTCGCTGGCCCGGCAGAAGGAAAACGAGCAAAAACTCGACTACCAGGAATACTCACGGGCACTGGAATCGTCCCTGAAGGACTTGCCCCGGAAGGAAATCCAGAAGTTGCTGGGAAACTTCCGCCCCGCGCTGCATCTGGCCGAGCAGGCTGCCCTGCGCGATCACTGCGACTGGGAGATACCTCCCGTGACGTTGCAGAACATGGACTGCCTTCCCCTGAACGAGATCCAATCGTTGCGCTTCCTGACCATGCTGCTGCGTCTCCGGACTCGGCTAGAGATTGCGGAAGGTCACCTCGACAGTGCACGCCATACGATTCAAGTCGGCCTTGCGCTCGCCCATGACGTCGGCCAAGGTCCGACGCTGATCCATAGCCTGGTAAGCGTTGCCATAACCTCGATCGTGCTGGGGAGCACCGAGGAATTGCTGCAGCAGCCCGATGCTCCATGCCTGTACTGGTCTCTCACCGACTTGCCCACGCCGTTCGTCGATCTGCGCCCGCCCTTGCGCTACGAATTGGCGACCATCTACCGCTCCTTTCCTACGTTGCGTGAGCTGAGCAAAGGCCCGCTGTCTCCGGCCCAAGCGGAGGGTCTGGGCGACAGCCTCTACAAGGCCTTCTCAGGACTCGGCCAGGCGGCCGGCGTGCGAACGCCGGGAAACAAGGAGGACCTTACGCTGCTCGTGAAGAAAGCACTTCCCGACGCTCGGCGCTACCTCGTCGACCATGGCAGTACCGCGGCGCAACTGGACGCAATGCCACCCATGCAGATCGTCTTGCTGCACCTGCTGGAACGCTATAACGATGATCGTGATAGTATCTTGAAGTGCTTCGACCTGTTACCCTGGCAGGCGCGGCCACGCCTGGATGCACTGGAGGATCGCCTCAGGGCACCGCGCGGCAATGGGTCGTCGGTTTTGGAGGGGCAATGGATCATCCAGCTTCTCGGCCCCATCATTCTTAAGAGTCACCACGCCGGTGCGCGGCTGGAACGGCAGTTCGCCGGTCTCCGCTGCGTCGAGGCGATTCGCCTCCACGCGGCCCTGCACGAAGGCAAACCGCCACGGTCGCTTGCCGACATTACCGAAGTGCCGTTACCACTCGATCCGTTCACGGGGAAAGCGTTCGACGCTTTCTACACGGCGACGGGCGACTCGGCAATTCTTGAAGTACCGCCGCCGGGGATGGAGAAGGTGTTGACCCTGGCCCGCCGCTACGAGTTTAGGCGGTCGAAGTGATGCACGGCACTGGGCTGTTGGCCGGTCGCACGGGGGCGTTTCCGCCACGCTGCCCTTCCTTGGTTCGGCGGGATTTTCTTCTGCATGGAACAACCCTGACTCCCGACTTTCGCATTCCGATGCCAGGAACCAGAGAAGGTGTGCTGGCGAAGCGGGGCGGGGATACGGGCAGTTGGAGGTTGCCTTGACGCATTGCCGAGCTTTCAGCTATAGACCAGGACGGTTGTCCCTCGCCACGTGGCCTGAAAGCCGGACTACAAAAGCGGAGCATGCAGACAGTGATCCTTCGCGGTGGACGTGGGACGCGCAGGGAAACTCCTGGTGGCCAGGGTGGGTGACGCGGGCAGGAGGGCGCTGGACCATGAAGGAACTCGTGAAACGAGTCATCAAACAGGGCATGCGCGGGGCAGCGAGTGCTGTCGGTCTCCGGGAATACCTGAGTGGGATAAGCTGGCTGCTGAGGAACCTGCGCGTCCAGATGACGCGGCAAGAGGCGATCAATCGCGACCTGTGCGTTCGGATGGCGCGGCAGGAGGCGACCAATTGCCAGCTCCTTCAGCAACTTGCAGAGACTCAGCACTGCTGGGCTGGCGCGAACAAGGGCGTGCAGACTCTTCTGTCCTGGAAGTACAAGGAGCTGTTCGGGAAAGGTCTGACCCCACCAAACCTGAGCGAGGTGGAGTTACGGTGTTTCTCCCAGACGGGAGAGGATGGGATTCTCCTTTACCTCTTTTCCCTCCTCGGGACTACAGACAAGCGCTGCGTGGAGGTGTGCGCGGGCGATGGCATCGAATGCAACACCGCAAACCTGATCGTCAACCACGGCTGGACTGGGCTGCTGCTGGACGGTGATGAATCCCTCATCGCGCGGGGTAAGGCCTTCTATGCAAAGTGTCAGGACACTTTCCTCAGGCCGCCCACCCTGGTCGCCACCTGGATCAGCGCTGCTAACATCAACTCCTTGCTCGCCAACCACTGCTACGCGGGCGATATGGACCTCCTCTCCCTGGACATGGACGGCGTGGATTACTGGATCTGGAAAGCGATGGATTCTATCCGTCCCCGAGTCGTTGTTCTCGAATTCCAATCCTTCTGGGGGCCGGAGAGGGCAGTCACGATCCCTTACAGGGAAGATTTCCGCCATCAGTTCACAAAGGAGCCCAGCTACTATCTGGGCGCTTCCTTACCGGCGTTCGTCAAGCTTGGTCGGGAGAAGGGCTACCGCCTGGTCGGCGTGCATGGCCATGACTTCAATGCCTTCTTTGTGCGCAATGGCATCGGTGAAGATGTCCTTCCCGAGATCCCCACGGCGCAGTGCTACGCCGAACACCCACTCCTCAAGCATTGGGTCCCCGACCTGATTCCGAACATGGAGGGTCGCGGCTGGGAATGGGTGGAAGTGTGAGGACGCTGCGGAACCGCGGAGCGGAGGAAAACACAGCCGCTTGCGGCTTGGCGGTGATCGCCAGGCCGCAAGCGGCTGTGCTCGTTGCAAGTATGTTTTTCACGCGGCCTTGGCGGCGCCGTTGGTCGGCTCGGCGCCCATCCATTTGCGGAAGTCGTTGACAAACTGGCTGACCGCCTCGTCCGTCTTCGGATGACCGCACATTTGCGGGAAGAACTTCGGCGGCACCGTGAGGATGTCGGCCCCTGCTTGCAGCGCCTCGTTAATGTCCGCGATGTGGCGAATGCTGCCGACGATGATCTCCGACGAACTGTGCCATTCCTTGAAGGTTTGATGGACCTGGCGGACAATGGAGCCAGCATCGTAGCCGATGTCGCGGATGCGGCCCCAGAACAGGCTGACATAGTTGGCGCCGGCCCGGGCAGCCATCAGCGCCTGGTTGTACGACATGCAGCAGGTGCAGTTCACCTTGATGCTGCGCCGCCGCAATTCGGCGATTACCTTCAACTCGTTCCAGCCGACCGGCACCTTGATGTTCAGATTCGGATAGTGGCCGAAGTGGCCGAGGAATTCTTCCGCCTGGCTGATCATTTCATCGGGGTCGGCCGTGAAGACCTCGACGCTCAACGGGATGTCGCACTGGTATTTTAGCAGCAGCCCGATCATGTCGTTGATGTGCAGGCGGAAGTCGCGCCGTTGTTCCTTCGACAGGATCGAGGGATTGGTCGTGACGCCGCTGGGGAAGCCGCGCTGGAGGCACTGATCGAGTTCTTCCAGATTGGCGGTATCGACAAAAAACTTCATGCACCACCTCCACGGGTAAATTGGATGATCCAGTCCGCCGCTTCCGCCACGTTGGTCACGCGGCCGTCGGGCCGGCACTTCGCGCTGCCGCTGTGTGGCGTTTCCACCAGCAACGACCGGCAGCCGGCCGCCTGACCCGCCACGACGTCGCTCCAGCGGTCGCCGACCATGAAGCTTTCGAGCAGGTCGAGCCGCCAGCGTTTGGCCGCCGTCAGCAGCATGCCCGGGCGCGGCTTGCGGCACAGGCAGTCATCGACGGTGTCGTGGTAACACGCCAGGACATCAAGCACCGGCAATGTGGCCCGTACTCGATCGTTCATTTCCTCGACGGCGTCGCGTGTCGTGGCCCCTCGAGCCACGTCCGGCTGGTTCGTGACCACTACGAGAGCAAAGCCAGCGTCGCGCAAGCGTTCGAGGGCCTCGGGGACATAGGGCAGTAGCTCGAAATCGTCCAGGCGTGCCGGCGGATGCGTGACGCCGTCGTGTACGAAAGTCCGGTTGAGGACGCCGTCGCGGTCGAGAAAGACTGCCGGCTGGCGCGGCTGGGTCATGGTTTCTCCACGGGCAGAGCCCGGTGCGTCAGCAACAGGTGCATCGGACCGGGCGCGGGCGCTGCCGGCTCTGAGCGTCAGGCAGCCTTGCGAGTCGATTCCCACTTCGTTTCGACGACCTTCAGCGCCGGATGCGACACCATAAGATGCCAGACGACTCCCTGGAAAGCCTCGGCGTGCGGCGTGACCGTGTCGTTTCGCACCGTCGGGACAATCACACAGGCATCGGCGACGCGGGCAGTGTAGCCTCCGCTGCGGCCAACGATGCCACAAATGGTGGCGCCAATTTCCTTGGCGTATTGCAGAGCGCGCACGAGGTTCGGACTGATGTTGCGCTCCAGGTCGCCGCCGCCAACGGAGAGGATGAAGATCATGTCCTCGGCGTTGAACCGGCTGCCGCGCAGCCAGTTGATGAAAACACTTTCCCAGCCCTCGTCGTTGGTCCGCGCGGTCAGTTCGGAGACGTTGTCCGTCGGGGCATACGCTTCGAGCTGGGCGATCTTGCGGAAGTCGTTGACGGCATGGGAGGCGTTGGCAGCGCTGCCACCGACGCCGAGGATGAACAGCCGGCCGCCGCGCTTGCGCAGCTCGACGAACAGGCCGACCATGTGCTCGATAGCGCTCTGGTCGAGCAGTTTCAGGATCTCGGCGGCGTCTGCAAGGTACTGACTCACGTGGGACATGACAGGGCCCTTCCTCAGGTTCCTCTTTTCGATTCCGCGCCGGACGTGCCTCAGGCCGCCCGGCGCTGCAGGTATTCGCGTGTTTCGGCCAATCCGGTTGGCGAGCCAATCTCGTAGAAACGCCGCGCGACCTCATAACCAGCAAGTTGGCCGCCGGTCACAAGCTCGGTGTAGAGATCCGCGAGATCGTAAGGCCGGTCGTGGGGCACGCGCTCGAGCGCCGCGCCACGCAGCAGGGCCAGACCATAATCGATGTGCCGCATCTCGGGCGTCGGCGCGCTTTTGCTATACCACACGACCCGGCCGTCGCGGAAGACCACGTTGCTCCTGTCCCACTGGTCCGCGTTCTGCAACACCGTCATCAGGCCAAGGGCTTGACGCTGCTGGAAATCGGCCAGGATGGCGTTGTAATCGACCTCAAGATATGAGTCGCCGTAGAGCACCCAGAAGAGGTCGTCAAGCAACGGCCGCGCTTGCAGTAGAGCTCCGCCGGTGCCAAGAAGGCATGGGCCGTCGAAACTGTAATGAACTTCAACCCCATGGCTCGAACCGTCGCCGAGATGCTCCTGGACCATTTCGCCGAGGTGGCCGAGGCAGAGCACGACGCGGCGGATGCCATGGGCGCGCAACAGAGCCAACTGGTGGTCGATGAACGGCCGACCGGCGACGTCGACGAGCGCTTTCGGAATGGTGGCAGTGACCGGCCGCAGCCGCGTCGCCAGGCCGCCTGCCAGGATGGCCACGGGAACCGAGGCAATGTTCACACGCGTGTCCTTTCTTGGCCTCTGTGAGAGCCCGGCCTCATTGAATAACGACCTTGGTTCCCTCGAAGTCAAAGCGGAAGCGCACCTCGCGCAGTCCTGTTTCCGCCATGGCACGGCGCAGGCGCGACTTGTCCTCCGCGTAGAAAATCAGAAAGCCGCCGCCGCCAGCACCGATCAGTTTGCCGCCGAGCGCCCCGTTCGCCATGGCATGTTCGTACCAACGGTTGATGTCCTCGTTACTCATCGCGCCGCTGCGCTGCTTCTTGTATTCCCAATGCACTTTCATCAGTTCGGCGAAGCGCAGCAAATCGCCCTCCTCCAGCGCTTCCTTGCTCTGGTAACCCAGTTCCTTGACGAAGTGCAGATTGTCAATCATGTTCTGCTCGCGCTTCTTGCTCCTGTCGTCCTGCTCCTTGAGGATGCTGGACGCCGACCGGCTATAGCCGGTGAAGAAGAGGAGCAGGTTATCCTCGAGGTTGTAGAGCGTTTCCGGGCTGATCTTGAGAGGCCAGGCCTCGACGTGGCCATTCGGCAAGAACTGGAAGCAGGTCAAGCCGCCGAATGCCGCGATGTACTGGTCCTGCTTGCCCACCGGTTCGTGCAGCTGCTCGATCTCGATGTTGCAGGCCTGTTCGGCCAGTTCGCGCGGGTGGACGAGATTCTTCTTGAACGTGTGTAGCGCCTTCAGTAGCGCCGTCGTGAAACTGCCGGAGGAACCGAGGCCAGTGCCGGCGGGAATATCGGCCATGCTCGTGATTTCAAGGTAAGGACCGTCGATACCCACCATGCGCAGCGCTTCGCGGATGATCGGGTGCTGCACCTCGTCCAGGCTAGTGACGCGCTCAAGCTTGGAATACTTGACGATCAGCTCGGGTACGAACGTCTGGTGCAGCGTGATGCAGACATATTTATCGATGGCCGCCGCGATCAGGAAACCAGTGTGCTTGCGATAGTACGAGGGCAGGTCCGTGCCGCCGCCCCCCAGTGAGATCCGCAACGGACTGCGGGTAATAATCATCGCCTCACTCCCCCTTTCCGCGAGGTTCTCCCGCGCTCAGGCGGCCTGCCTCCGTGCCGACTGATCGTAGACATGCTGCACGGCCTCAAGCGCCGCCAGGGCATCTTCCAAGCCACCGCACGGTTCCCCACCCGTGCGAATGCACTCGGCGAAATGAGCGTACTCCAAACGCCAGGACTGGTCTTCGCCCGGGTATTCCCAGATGGTCGTCTCCGGGGGGCCCATCTGCGGGAGCATGCGATAGAACGACAGTCTTTCGACGCCGTAACTGCCGCCGAGTCCGTCGATCTGCAACTTGCCGTGCCGGCCAAAGATCTCGAAGCAGAAGAGATTCTTCCACTCTGTGCAGCTGGCGTGCAGCCAGGCTGCCTGGCCGCGGGCCGTCTGCAGAAACATGAAGCCATTGTCCTCGACCGGCATGTCCCAGAAGTAGGTGGCGGCGTGTCCCTGGACATCCACGAAGTTCCCTGCGAACCAGCGCGCCAGGTCGATGAGATGAACGCCCTGGTCGAGCAGTTCGCCGCCTCCTGCGATGGCTGGGTCAGCGCGCCACTCGCGGTCGTAACCGAGCCGGCCACCGTGCCCATAGCGGCCGCGCAGGTAGAGCAGCGGCCCCAGGGCGCCGGTGTCGAAGATCGCGCGAGCCTTTTGGAAGCCCAGGTGAAAGCGATGATTGAACCCGACCTTGACGGTGACACCCGCCGCACGCGCCGCCGGCAGCAGCGGCGTCAGTTCGGCGGCGCTGCGGGCTGCCGGCTTTTCGACGAGGACGTGTTTGCCATGCCGGATGGCCGCCAGCGTCACCGGAGCCAGCGCCTGGTTCGTGGTCGCCACGATGACCGCGTCCACGTCGGTCCGGGCCACGGCCTGCTGCCAGTCAGCACTCGCATCACAACCGGGGACCAACGCCGCCAACTGCTCCGCGCGGGCGCGGTTCGTATCCGCTGTCGCGACAAGGCGGCTATCGCCCAGGGCCTTCGCGCGCTTGTGGCCGATCAACCCGCATCCCACGATTGCCACACGCATCACCATGTCAGCCCCCGATCCCCCGGCACGATGCGCCGCAGCGTGAAGACGTCACCTTTCGCCAACTCGTCCCGCCGTTCGGGCAGGTGGGCCCAGTCGTCCCAGATGGCGCTGAGCAGCCGGCCGGTGATGCCGTCGCTGGTCGCGGAGGCGAGAAATACCGCCAATTCCGCTCCTTTGTCGAGCGAGGCGCCACCCTGGTCGCGCTGCTTGAGCGAGCGCTCGTAAAAGGATTTGCCGACCTTCTCCGGGCCGGCGGAGAGGACCTCCTCGAGGAGGCGCGTGTTGAGCGCGCCCGGAGCGATGGCGTTCACATCGACGTTCGCATCGCGCAATTCCTCGGCGAGCGTTTCCGTGAGCCGGACGACTGCTGCCTTTGCCGCCGCGTAGGCGCTGATGCGCGGCAGCGGTGCCGTGGCGCCGCCGCCGGAAAGATTGATGATCTTGCCGTAACCCTGGGCACGCAGAGTGGGAATGACCGCGCGGCACATCAGCGCGGTGCCGAAGAGGTTAACCTGGAGCGCCTCGACCCAGGCATTCCAGTCCACTTCCTCCAGTGTACCCATTGGACCGTAAATACCCGCATTGTTGACGAGAATGGTCAAGCCGGGAAGCACTTCCCGTGCATGGCGGACCATGGCGTTGCAGCTCTCCGGCCGGGCAACGTCGCCGCTAATGCAGTGGACGCGCTGGTCGGGCTGCGTCGTTAGCGGAGCAAGTTCCTGTTCAACCTGCCGCAGCAATTCGGCGCCGCGCGCCACGAGAAGAACACTGGCGCCGGCCTTGACGAAGTGGCGGCTGATGGCTCGACCGAGTCCCTGGTTGGCTCCCGTGATGATCGCCGAGCGACCGGCAAGGTTCATGACTCGCGCTTCCCTTCGCTTGTGCCGCGTTAATCCATACCCCAATTCCTTCCGGGGGCGGTGCTATACCAGGAAGCAGCGCCTGGGGGGAGAGCAATTCTTGCAAATCTTGCCAGCCCGCGGCGCAAGCAAGGGCGAGATTAAAACCTTGGTGGCACTGTGGGCTGACAAATAGCTCGCTAAGCCGCAAGCGGCTTTCCGGTCGCCACATAAGTAATGCGCGGATCGTGGGCGAGCGTTGCGGCCAGGAAGTGCGTCTGGTCGATGACCTGCGGTCGGCGCATCAGCTGCACGATCTCCTCGGCGGCCAGTCCCTTGTAATCTGGCCATTCCGTCGCGATCACCGCCACGTCCGCGCCTCGCAACGCCGCCTCCGCCGTCGAACACAATTGGAGTACATCCTGTAACTCCTCCGGCAGTTCGCCCACAGCGGGATCGTGCGCCTGGATGCGCACCCCCTGCCCATGGAGGTGCCGGCACAGTTCCACTGCGGAGGAACGCCGTAGCGTGCTCGTGCCCGGTTTGTACGTCAGGCCCAGTACCGCAACAACGCCCTGCGCGGCCTCGGCCAGGCACCGGCTGACCTTGTCACGCATCCAGTTCTTGTGCCACTGGTTGCTGTCGAGCACGCCCTGCAGCAGCGGCGTCTGCACCGTGCGTTCTTCGCCAAACGCCACCAGGAAACGCACGTCGCGGGCCAGCGTGCCGCCGGCGAAGGCAGCGCCCGGCGACAGGTACGCGCGCTGGCCAATGCGCGCCTCGCTCTTGAGACCGCGCTCCACTTCCTTCGCATCCGCGCCGACCACCTCGCAAAGCCGGGCGACCTCGTTGATGAACGTTACCGAGGTTGCCAGGAAGGCGTTCAGTGCATGTTTCGTCATCTCGGCCGACTCGACCGACATCCACTCCAGCCGCTCGCAGAACGGCGCAAACAGCTCCGCCAACCGCGCCCGGGTACTGGCATCGCGCGCGCCGAGGATGATACGCTCGGGCTTGCGGAATACGTCGACCGCCTTGCCCAGCCGCAGGTTCTCCGGTGAATACGCGAAGTGCAGGCCCTTGTCGTGCCACTCCACTTCGAGCTGCCGCGTAAAACCGACGGGCACCTGCGAGGAGATGAGAACGAGCGTGCCTCGCTGCAACATCGGAGCGATGGCATCAAGGCGCGCGCGGACAAAGCCCACGTCGGCCTCGTCCCGCTCGTTGACTGGCGTGTCGAAGGTGACCCAAACGACGTCCGCGTCGCGTACGGCGTCCGGCTGCGTGCTGAAGGCAAGCTTGCCGGCCGACCTGCCTGTAGCAATCAATGCGGTCAGCCCCGGCTCGTGCAGCGGCGGCCGGTCCTGCAGGAGGTCCGCGACCACGGCATCGTCGAGATCGAGGCCCACCACGTCGTTGCCAGCCTCGGCAAGGCAAGCAGCGGTGACGCAGCCGAGATGCCACAAGCCATAGGTGACGACACGCATCTTTGGTCCTCCTCTGCGGTAAGGATGCCGCGCAACTGATTCAGGCACTCACCCGCCGCTGCACGACGATGTCCTGGTTCGATTGCAGGTACTCCAGTGTTCGCAGCACGCTCTCGCGAATACTCAGCTTTGGCCGCCAGCCGAGGCTGCGCACCTTGGTGGTATCGAGGAAGATGAACGGGCTATCGCCGATCCAGCCGCGCTCGCCGCCGGTGTAGAGCCGCTTCGGTTGCAGACCGAGATGGCCGCAGATCCAGCCGAGCGATTCATCGACGTTGCAGTACTCCTCGGCGCCCAGGTTGAAGATGTTGATCGGTTCACGCGCCTTGTCGATGACGAGCTGGATCGCGTCGATACAGTCCTGGACGTAGAGGTACGACTTGCGCTGCTTACCGTTACCCAGAACTTCGATCTGGTGCGGATTCGCGCGGAGCTTTTCAAAGAAGTCGAAGACGTGGCCGTGCGTGTAGCGTTCGCCGAGGATCGAGACGAAGCGAAAGATATAGCCCTGGAAATTGAAGCCGGTGCAGTAGGCCGCGATCAGGCCTTCGCCGGCCAGCTTCGAGGCGCCGTAGAGGCTGGTCTGAATCGGGAACGGGCACGTTTCGGGCGTCGGGTGGACACTCGGCTCGCCGTAGATAGAGCCGGTGGAGGAGAAGCCGATCCGGCGGACGCCGCTGGCGCGCATTGCTTCCAGGACATTGAAGGTGGCGATCGTGTTCTGTTCCAGGTCCCTGCTCGGATGGTGTGTTCCGAAACGCACGTCGGCGTTGGCGGCAAAGTGGAACACGAAATCGTGGCCGGCCACCGCTGCGGTCAAGCGGGCGCGATCGAGCAGGTCGCCCTCGACGAGACGGAAATGCGGCGATTGCTGGGCCGGTTCCAGGAAAGCACGCTGGCCGGTGCAGAAGTTGTCGTACACCGTGACCCGATGGCCGGCCGCCAGGAGACGATCGACGAAGTTGCTGCCAATGAAGCCAGCACCGCCGGTGATGAAGTATGCCGTCATGTGTCTTGCCTACCTCGGAAAAGGGTTATTGTCTGAAGGCGTCGGGACCACTTCAGCAGTGGGAAGGCGAAGATTGCAGCGATCCATCCTGCCGCGCTGAGATAGTTGGCCCAGCGGAGGCCGACGAAACGAACCAGCAGGAGATGATCGCCAGCCGAGACCGTCAGCGCCAGTTTGTCCTGCAAATGTCCGTAATGAACGCGCTTGCCGTCATCCATCACCTCCAGCAAGCCGGGGTAGTAGAGCACGGGAAGTTGCACAACCGTGCTGGTCGAACAGGTCACATGACAGCGCGTCGGCTGCCCGTGGCGCGTCAGCGGGCGCGTCTGGTCAGCCGTAAGGACTGTGCTTTCTCGTGGATGGTTCTCGAGGTTCGGACACAGGCTGAGACCGTATTCGGTCATTCGGTAATTGTCGTTGCCGCCGCCGCGTCCCATGTTGGGGTGGGCGAGTTCCCCGGCCTCGCTGACCTGGCCGGTAGTCGTGTAGTAAGGCGACAGGTATGGTGCGGCACAAACACCCAGGATGAGCACGGCACACACCAGATGCTCGCTGCGCATCCCTGTCGGAAAGAGGAGGACGAGTGAATGCGCCGCCAGGAGAGAGCCCCAAAGGACGCAGAATATGAGAAGCCGGTAGGAAAACTGCGTGTAGCTGAAGACGTGCGGCAAGTAATCCCACACGTTGAACGGCGTCCAGACCAGGAACAATGCGACGCCGAACAGGATCAACAGTCGTACCAGGCTGGTCCGCTGCGGAGAGGGCGTCTGTCTCGAGAACGCGTACCGGCAAGCCAGCCAGAAGGCGGCCAAGAGTGGCCAGCCAATCTGCAGGCCGAAGCGCGGATTGTCGAACACCGGCATCGGCTTCGGCAACACCAGGGTCGGGGCCAGGAGAACTCCCAGCGGTGTAAGCCAGGTCGTGTTCCGCAGGTTGTCGCGCCAATCCGACTGGCCCACGGACAGGTAGTGCAAGACATGCAACTGCGGCGCCACGTACCAGGCCGAAAGCACCAGGCCGCAGGCGTAGGCCGCGCCGACGAACAGCAGGCCGCGCCAGCGCTCGCCGCGCCAGAGCGCATGGAGCAAGAAATAGGTACAGAAAAAAAAGGAAGCGAAAAGGAAGGCGATGTTATGTGTGAGGGTCAGGCAACTCCAGGAAATGCCGCCAAGGACAACGTAGTGAGGTCGAGAAGAGAAAGCCCGGAGGGAACAGTACAGCACAACTGGAAGGAGCTGGAACGCGACTGCTTCGGTGAACGCCGACCGGGCGTGGATGTCGGTAAGCATGTACGGAGCGAGGAGGTAAATGGCCCCCGCGACGAGGGATGGCGACGCGGCGCCGGTCACTTCACGGCCGCAGCAATAGGTACAGAACCCGGCGGCGGTGAGACCAAGGAGAAGCACGACCTTGTATGCCGCGAAGGGCGAGAAGCCGGCGCGGTAAAGTACCGCGCCCACTGTATAGGGGAAGTTGCCGTAGAACTGGAAGGCCGGGTAGCGTTCGCCCTTGCACTGGCTCGGCGCGGTGCGAATGGGGAACTGCTTCTCCGCCAGTGCATGCCGTGCTTCGATAATGCCAGCCACGTGATTCGCCAGGTCCTGGGCCGGCGTGTCCGGCATGACGTCGGATGCAAGCGGTGATAGGATAGCCAGACCGACGAGGAAATAGAAAGCGAGCGCGCCGGCCGGCTGCTGCCAGTGGCGCAGTGCTGCCGGCGCACGGCCGGCCCATTCGCGATGCCAACTCGTTGCCGGCTTCGCGCCGGTTTCGACTTCCTCAACCGCACTCGTCGCCACCCTTGCTCCTCGGACGGAGTCCTTCCCGCCCCACCGTTCCGCTCGCGGAATCAGGCAGCTTCCTTTTCGCGGCAGTCCGGCAGGCTGCCCGCGCTGCTCTTGGGCTTCTCCTCGTAGCGGCCGAAGCGGATGCGCAGCACGTCGAGCAGATTCCGCCAGTTGCCGGAGACCAGCTGCAAACGGCTGTCACCGTCATCGCGCCAGCGTACCGGCACCTCCTTGAGGCGATAGCCGTGCTTGCGTGCCAGGTACAGGACCTCGATATCGAACATGTAGCCGTCGATGCGCTGCCTGCCGAACAGATCGCAGGCGGCCGCGCGCTTGAAGAACTTGAAGCCGCATTGCGTGTCGTGAATGTCCCACAAGCCGATGACCGCGTGCATGCCCAAGGCGAAGGTGCGCGAGCCGAGGCGGCGATAGAACGGCTGCGGCTTCTCGATGCGCGAACCGGGTACATAACGCGAGCCGAAGACAACGTCCCAACCTTCCTCGAGCCAGGGCAGGAACTTGTCCAGCTCTTCTATGGGCGTTTTGTCGTCCGCGTCCGCAAAGCCGACCACTTGCCCGCGCGCCCGCTGGACAGCCAGCCGAATGCCGCGGCCCTTGCCGCCGCGCTCGGCGCTTCCGAGCACCTGCAAGCGCCGGTCGCGCGTCCCCATTTCGGCGACCAGTTCGCGCGTGCCGTCGTTGCCATCGGCGGCCACAATGAGTTCGTAGCTATACGGTTGGCGGTTCAGGTACGCCTGCACGCCCCGCAAGGTTTGGCCAATCCGTGCCGCCTCGTTGTAGGCCGGCAGGATCAAGCTCAGGTAGGGACTGAACGACATGGCTTCGGCTCCTCCTCTGTTCCCCTTGTTGTCGTTGGTGCCCTAGTACTACAGCGCTATCTTTTATGGCTGTTTGGCCGAAACATATTTACCCCGAAGGGATTGAACATCCCAGCCCAGGGTGAGCGAAGCGCCACCCTGGGAAAACGGGGCCCTACGAACGCTCGAACCCTGAAAGGGTTCTACAAGGTCGTGTCGAACCCTTTCGGGGTTCAGAAATCCTGGCTTCCTTTCCCCAGGGTGGCGCTGCGCTTACCCCTGGGCTGGGATGTATAACCCCTTGGGGGTAAAGGCGTTTCGGCCAGGCTGCCATTAACGTAGCGCTGTAGTACTAGTGGTCCGCCTCTTTCAGGCTGAGCCGCCGACACTCGACGAGCAGCGTACGTGGATCGCCATTCGGCAGTTGCAGCCGCGTCGGCGCGTCGAGAGGTTTCAGGATGATCCGGTTCATCCCGTGCTCCACCGGCCAGGCAAGCGTGCTGATCCCGGACGGCAAAACCAAAAGATCCTCACCGGCTGGAGAAACCACCTGGAGGCGGTGGTACGCTGTGCCAGGCCGGTTCGGCCCGCCCGTCAAATCCAGGCTCAGCTCCAGGGTGCCGGCGTGCCGCGCCCGAATGTGGAGGGTGATGCCCTGCGGGCCCAGCCACAGGAAGTCGCCGTTGCGGTCCTGTTCCAGGCCGTAGGCATTTTCCACGTGAACCAGGGTGGTCTCCGCGTCCCCGTCCTCGAGTTCCCAGAGCTGGTACGGTCCACCCTCCCAAACGATCCGACCATAATGCACGAACCCGTTCTTACTTTTCGGGCGGTTATCGGTCAAGACATACCGGATGGCATCCGGCGGTTTCTCTTGTACAGTCCCCGTAAACGCCGCAATGTGTTCATCCGCCAACCACGCTCGATGGGAGATGACGTAAAGTGGCACGTCGCGCAGATTGTAGATTGCAAGTTCATTCGCCAGCCAGTCGTCCACCGCGAGCAGCACTGGCTCCGCGCCGACGACCCGCTGGATCTCGCGGACGCGCGCGAAGACAGACAGCGGCTTCTTCAGACAAGGGCTCGGCCAGAGAGGACGATTCATCTGGTTGCCGGCGAACCCGATGGACAGGGCTAGGCAAACCAAAACGCACGCCAGGAACTGTCCAGGCATTCGACCGGGCAGCTGCCGGACCAGCCAGGCGCTGCCGGCGACGACCGCGACAAGGGCGCACCAGACACTGAGACTGAGTAGTTTGTATGCAGCGTAGGGATAGGAAAACTCAGAGAGACAGCAGACTGCGCCGGCGAGGAAGATCAGGCTGGTTGCGGCGACGCCCCAGTCGCGCCGCCGCATCAGGACGAAGAGTCCGAGCAGGAAAAGTCCTGTCAGCAGTGCGGCAAGAAGACCCTTTCCAGAAGTGGGTGGCCTGCCGTAGCACTCGCCGCCCAGCGCCCAGAAGGACGCCGGCGCGAAGCGCATGTCGAGGAGGCCCTCATAAATGGCGAAGCCCTGCTGGCCGCCACAGTGCAGCGCAATACCGCACTGCCGGTGCATGAAGAGCAATAGTGTGGAGGCCGCCGGTAGCAGCAGGACGCATGCAAGTAACAGCGCGAAGATTCCTCCTGTCAGCCAATGGCGTCCCATGGAGGGCGCCTCCCATAGACCGGGCAAAGCGATCAGACACGCTCCGAGCACGCTGAACGCCGCGAACTCGGGATAGCTGTACCCCAAGCCTGCGACCAGCATCCCAAGCAGCAGCCAACGGCGCGCATCGTGGGCCGGCCACAGGTTGACCACGGCCGCCAGCGCCGGCATGTACAGCAGCGCCAGGAGTTGATCGCAGTTGTTTGCCCAGATGACTGTGCCCATCCAGCCGCTGAGAACTGTGAGCGTCGTGCCGATGGCAGCGAGGAGTTGTTGCCGGCCTGTGCTGATCCACCAAAGAAAGACGGCGGCACCAACGCAGCAGAGAGCCCAGGCTTTGTAGAGCGCGACCACCGGGAGCGTCTCACCCGCACAGACCAGTGGCGAAAAGTAAGCCAGGAAGGCAAACGAAAGATAGCGCTCCTCACAGTAGCAGTTGCCGACACGATGGAGGAGCGACGTGATTTGTCCATCCTCTGGCAAGCGTCCGTGTTCCCAAAGAAACTGACCGCCGGCTGTGTAAGTCCAGCCATCCAGCGCGATGGTGCCCGTATCCTCGCAGATGCCATGCAGGAACTGGTGATGCATCAGCAGTAGCGGCAGGATCACGACAAGCGCGAGCGATGGTACACATCGTCGCCACGCGGGCAGGGGCGGAAGCATGCCGAAGAGCGCAGCCAGTCCAGAGAATCTCCACAGCCACGGGGCGAGTACCATGAGGGGCATCCGCAGGCCGCCGCACACGCCGAGCGCGAGCGACCACGCGAGGAAGGTCAGAACGAGGCCCAGGACCAGTTCGCCCGGTTCGGAAATCTGCAGGCGAAGGAGACGCACCAACCCCCGGCCAACCAGTGCCGCGAAGAGACAGAGAGCGAGATACAGGCCAAGGCTCCAGGCGGGAGAAGTCGGCAGGACCATCGAGTTGTTGCTTCCCTTCTCGAAGGCGCAGTCAGGCGGCAAGGCCAGGTGGCGCCGAACCTGCCAGACGCGAAGAAACCGCCATCGCCTTGTCGAGACGGCGCCGCAGCCGCTGCGCATAAGCGGACAGTAGTGCCAGTGGCAGCAGCGTGAGCAATGCCAGCCAGGCGAGGGCGCTGACCCAATTCCACGTGCGCGAACCGACGAAGGAAACCTTGACGACATGCTGCCCGGGCGGCAGCTGGACCGCCACGTAGCCGTCGAGGCTGCCGTAAGAACGCCGCACCCCGTTATCCTCGACTTGCAGGAAACCAGGATAATAAAGTACTGGCAACTGCACGATAGCCGCGAAGGGGCGGTCGTGGATGTATATGCTCGGTTCGCCGTGCTGCGTTGCCGCCCGCGTTTGGTCAAGCGGCAGGACGGTTAGGTTGCCGGACTGGACGCGCGGACGCCAGGTATCGACTGGCCCACTGGCCGCCAGCCGGAAATTCAGGTTGCACCCGCAGCGTCCCATATTCGGTTGCAAGTACTCCCCGAGTACTGTGACTTCGTGCGTGGCTGGGTGGTAGCCGAGGTAGGGGGAGGCCAGGAAGCCGAGAGCGACCACCCCTGCAGCGAACCGCGCCGCGCCCAGACCTCTCGGGAATGCGCATGCCAGTCCGAGGCCGGCCAGGATCGAACCGAACAGCACGACGAACATCAGCAGTCGGTAAGTGAACTGGACGAAGGCGAAGGGACCCGGCAGGTATTGCCAGAAGTCCACAGGCGACCAGACCAGGAAAAAAGCGACGACGAAGAGCGCCAGGAAGCGGACCAGGCTCGAGCGTGGTACCGGTGGATACACCCTTTGGAGAGCGAAATAGGATGCAACACCGAATGCTGCGAGGATTGGCCAGCCACACTGCAGGCCAATTCGGGCGTTGTCCAGCGGTTCCGGGAACGGGCTCGGCAAAACCAGGGTGGGTGCAAGCAGCACGCCGAGCGGCGTTAGCCAGGTGGACGCCATGACCGAGGTTAAGCTGCCGCTGATGTTGAGCAGCGGCAGGCTGCGGTATTGCGGCACGAAGTACCAGGCGTTGAGCAGAAAGCCAGCCAGGTGACAGGCGCCCGCGCGGCCGAGGGCAAGCCACAGCGGATTGCGCGAGCGCGGCAGCGTCGCAAGGAAGAGAGCGAAGAAGAGCGACGCATAGAGATACGTGATGTTGTGCGATAGGCCGAGCAGCGACCAGGCGACGGCGCCACACAGAGGATAGCGCAGGCTCCGGGAATAGTAGGAGCGCAGCGTGAAATAGCATACCACCGGCAGCAGGCTGAACGAAACGCATTCGGTGTAAGCGAACCGGCCATGGATGTCCGTCAGCATGTAAGGAGCCGTGGTGAAGACGACCCCCCCCAGGCAGGATGCGAGCGCTTGTCTGCTGAAAAACCAGGCGCAGCGCTGGACAAACAGACCGCCGAGCGCCATGCCGAGGAGCAGCACCAGTTTGTAAGAGAGATACGGGCTGTTGGAAACGTGGCACCAGGACAACAGGGCGCCGGCGAGGTAGGGGAAATTGCCGTAATACTGAAAAACCGGATAGCGCGTGTTCTCGTTCTGATGCGGAGCGACGCGGATGGGGAACTGGCCTTCGTTCAGCGCGTTGGTGGCCTCGATAATGCCGGAGACGTGATTGGCCAGATCGTGACCGGGCGAGGACGGCATTTGCGGGAAGGAAAGCGGAGCCAGCATCGCCGCGGCAACGAGCAGGTAGAGCGATACAGGTGCCAGCGTCTCCCGGCACGCTCTGGTAATGTCAGCACGGAGTCGCCCCAGTACTTGACCACGGGCTTGCTGAATCCAGGTCGTGTGTGGAACGGCCGTCATCGGGTTGCACGCCAGAGTCATCATTCCATCCCAAAAGTTTCTCATTACCTTCCCTGTCCGGGTGGCAAGTTCGAGGGCGTCAATGCCCGCCACTGCCAGCGCTCTCCGGCTCGAGCGTCACCTTGATGTCGGCGACGCCGAGGAGCAGATTCCGTGGGTCGCCGCCCCGTGGAGGAGCGAGCGTTGGCGGATCGACAACGCGCAGGTGAACTTGTGTGACGCCGACCCGGACTGGCAGCGAGATCTGCTCCGTGTGCCTGTCGATCACAATCACCTGCTCAAAGCCGGCGTCCGTCCGTATCTGTAGCCGGCAGTCCTCGTGTTCCGCAATGCTCGGTCCGCGTCGGAACTTCGCCTGGAGCAGCAGCCGACCAGCATGTCCAGCTAAGACGTTCACGCGCGTCTCGTCCGTACCCATCCAGAAGAAGGAACCGTCACGCGGCTCCAGGTCGTAGGGATTCTCGATGTTCGAAATCATTGCCCAGTTGTCTTGACGCGGTGACCAGAGGACGTAACTTGTGTTTTCCCAGCGCCGCTCCTGCTGGTCGAAGCCACTCGGAGGCTGCAGAAAGACCGTGCCCTTCCGGCTCAGGAACAGAACGTCCCCGGGCAACTCATTCAAATCGAGCGTCGGTGCCAGCTCCGGATAATCTGCCACGTTGATGTTGTCGTTGAGGTAAGGATTCGCCAGCCAGAGCTTGTTGTGCCGTGCGACATAGGCGATCCACGAATTCAGGTAATAACCCGTGCAGGTGACCGAATCGTTGTGGTGATAGACGATGTTCAACCCGCGACACTTGCCCAGGTACGCTTCGAGTTGCTGGAAATCTGCAGCCAGGAGTAAACGTGCTCCGACGAACCGAGTCAGGCCCTTGCCGCTGGCGCTGCCGATGGCCATGGCGAGCGTGCCGGTGCCGCAGAGGAGACCCACAAGACCCAGCGGCGCGAAGGCGAATCCGCGCAGCAGCCGTGCGCGTTTCGGAGCGAGTTGGGCCAGGGCGCGGACCTGCAGCAGGTTCAGCAGCATCTTGCGGAGTAGAAACAGCCCCAGAATGAGAAGCGGGCTCACAGTCAGGAGGAGCTTGTAGAACTGGTACGGGTGGCGGTCGTCTTTGACCAGGACTGCCAGTGGTACCGCCAGTACGACCAGAATGCCGAGGCAGAAGCCCCTGGAGACGCCTGGGCAACCTGCCGCGGGCCGCAGCCGGTCCAGGCACCAGGAGCCCAGCCCACCGAAGCCCAGGGCGGTGAGCAGCAGGCATATCGGCCGGAGCCCTGGCTGCAGTCGTTGGGGAATGCGTCCGATCAGGTCGCCCACCCAGAGCCGGGACACCCCTTCGGTTTGCAGCGCCCATGGATAAACCCCGGCCAGGACGGCCCAGTTCAGCTTCATGAGCAGCGTCTTCATATAGAGGCAGAAGATGGGGTTCAACAAGAACGGAGACAGCGCAAGGAAGAAATAGGCTCCGGCGAGTCGCCATTCGCTCGGCCTGCGCAGCAATGCCAGGCACAGAAATCCGCTCACGATAACCAGGAGGATAACGAGGAACTCGGTGTAGACGGAAACTGTAAGGGCGAGGAGAAGCGCCGCACGGATGAGGGCCAATCGGCCGCGGCTGCCCTCGTATTCGTCGAGGAACACGAGGCTCATGAGTAGCAGGGGCAGTCCAAGTGTGTGCGAGAGAAAGCTCTCCAGGTGCAAGAGAGTGATGCCCGGCATCACGCCGGCAAGCACTGCACAGGCAAGGGCAGTGGTGCGTGCCAGGCAGAACCGCCGGGCCAGCGCGTAGATCGCCAGGACAAGCAGCGCCGGCGCCAGGAGGATCGTTGGCTCGAACAGCAGCCGCGCATCGCAGCCGGTGACAAGGACATGGAAACCCTGGAGGATAGCTTGACCGATGCGCTCGTGGTGGAACTCGATGGCCTTGATGAGATACGGCTGGTTGTTGACGGCCACGCGCGGCGTGTCGACGTCGATCTCGGTCAGAGACTGGGCCATGACCGTGTAATTGAATTGATCAGTCCAGGCGCGGCCGACGTAATGTTTGACACCAACGGCGAGGAGGCCGCTGGCATGCAGGAGATACACGACCGCACAAGCGGCGAAAACATCCCACGGGCAGTCGGCGAGACTTTCACGGAGCTTTTTCTTCCAGCATAGCCCGATCCAACCCCCCGCCACCAGCAGGCAGAAGGGCGGCACCGACCAGCGGAGCGGGACGTGGCAATAGACCAGGTTTTGGAGGACCAGGACCAGCACACCGATACCGACAAAGCTTGCCTCGACCCAGGCCGACTCGTCGAGGGGACGACGGCGCCCCAGGAGCCAGCGCGCGGGGATGCCCACGGCAAGCGGCGTGAACAGGACGATGGCGATGCACCAGAGGGTAAGGAGCATGCGTTTCTCTTCCTGCAGGGCGGCCCGCTAGGCGGCCAGGGCGGCAACCTGCGCGGCGCGCTCAAGCATGTCGAGGAAACCGATGATCCGCCGCGCCGGCGCGGTCGGGCTGGCGGGCAACGCGATGCCACGTTCACGCGTTCGACAGGTAAAGTGGGTAAACATGCCGGCGGTGTGCGGTGCCAGCGGCAGGCATAATTCCTGGCGGCGGCCGTTCTCCGCCAGCAGGAAGATTCCCTTCTGCCCGGCGCTCGACTGCCAGTGAATCTCGAGAGGCGGCGCGCCCAACCGCGCGGGATCGTAACAGCTAAGGGGCGTCAGGACCACTCGCGTCGACGAGTGGCCAGTCGTGTTCGGCGCCGAAAATGAGAAAGCAGGCGCAATGCCGCCATCGGCGTAGCAGCCGCTCAACTCCCAACTCATGCCGCGGTAGAAAAGGCGCGTGAGAAGCGCGGTCGTGCGCCCGCAGCCGCGCCGACCCCGCAGCAACTGGGTGAGTGCCTCGGCCAGATAGATCCAGACGACCGGCGGATAGCGGCGATCCGTGTAAGAGCGGACCATGGCACAGATTTCACGCCAGCGCCGCAAGGCGCCGCTCTGCGTCTTGTTCTGAGCGTACGCGCGGTTGCAGGACAGGAACTGCTCGACGAAGACGCCCTTGTGTGTGGCAAAGCGAATCCACAGCTCCCAGTCCATGACGTAATGCAAGCCCGTGCGGATGACACCGACTTCCTCAAGGAGGGAGCGCCGGAAGAAACACGATGGCTGATGGATGTAATTGCGCTGATGGATCAGTTTCCAGAGGTTGAGCGGTTGCACGCCCGAGTCGCCAAGGATGCGGCCCTGTCCGTCGATGTTCCAGCCCTTGCCGTAGACGAAGGCAGCGTCGGGCTGCTTGCGGAAAGCTCCCACCACCGTGCTGAGAGCGCCCGGCATGAAGACGTCGTCACTGTTCAGCCAGCAGAGGATGTCGCCGCGCGCCCGGGTGAAGCCCTTGTTCAGCGCATCCGATTGCCCGTCGTCCTTCTGGGAGACAAACGTCAGGCGGTCGCCGTAGGAACGCAGGATCGACAGGGTGTCGTCGGTGCTCCCGCCGTCCATGACAAGCAGCTGGACAGGCCGATAATCCTGCAGCAGGACACTGTCGATGGCCTGGCGGATGTAACAGCCCTGATTGTAGGACGGCATGATGACCGATAGGGTTGGCCTTGTGCTCATGCAACCAACCTCAGTTCTCGGTGAGAAGAATCGAAGGCAATGAGGCTCACCACGCGTAAGGGGAGCGGTTCGAGATCGAAAAACTGCGGGTTGGACGTGGCCAGCTCCAGCGAATGGAAATTGCTGCCCGTGAAGTTACCGGCCTTGATGACGAACTGGCACAGTTGCTGTGGTTCGATGGACGAAGCAAGGACGCGCTGCCCGTCCAGCATCACTTCGAGAAGCTGCTTGCCGGTTGCAATTGGCTTCTGCGGCTGCACGACTTCGACTCGCAGTTCCTTCAAGTCCTTGTGACGGAAGAACCAGCGCCCGAGGCCTCGGTCGAGGCATCTCTGCTGGACCAGCGGCCGGAACGGCGGCAAGTTGGGACGGGTCAACTCGCCGTCGCGGACCTTTTGGAACACCTCCAGCGTGGCCCGGGCCGTCTCGGTATAGCTGAAGCGCGCGACCTGCTGCCGACCCGCGGCGATGAGACGCTGACGGAGGGGCTCGTCGCTCAGGATGCGCAGGATCGCATCTGCGACATCCTCGTCGGAGCGCGGATCGAAGAAGACGACTGCGTCGCCGCCCACCTCGGGCAGGCTGCCAATGCGCGAACAGGCCACCGGGGCGCCCAGGTGCATCGCTTCAAGCAGCGGCAGGCCAAAACCCTCAAATAGCGAGGGGAATACGAGCATTCTCGAGGCGGCATAAAGACCGATCACGTCTTCGCGCGTGACGTACCCGAGGTGACGTACGACATCCTGCAGGTCGTGTTCGGCGAGGATCGGCCTGATTCGGTCGAACAGGTCGAAAGCGCAGCCGCTCAAGAGCAACTGTACGCCTGGCTGCTCCTGGGCCACCCGGCGCATCGCCTTGACCACGATTTCGTGATTCTTGTGCCGCCAGCCGTTGGCCGGGAAATAGATGTACTCGCGCTCCAGCCGGAACTTCAAACGGGCCCTGGCCACGTAGCGCTCGACCTGGGGCAGGGCGGCTTCGATGAACGGATCGAGAGCCAGAGGCGTGGCAAATACCCGCGCCGGATCGATGTCGTAGAGCTGGACGATCTCACTGGCGACGTGCCGCGAGATGGCGATGGTCGCTGTTGCTGCTTTGCAGCTGTACTGGTAGCCGAGTTGCCGCAAGGCGAAGTCGTGCTCATGGAAAAACTCGGGATAGTGCTCGTGCTGCAGGTCCGGAATCGTGGTCACCACGGGGACGTCCGTGTCGACGGGCAGCGCGAACATAAAGGGGCAGAACCACAAGTCGAGCCTCTCTCGCCGGATCAAGTCGGCGAGTTTACCGCTCCACTTGCGGACATAAGTTCCCTTCAGCCTTTTATAAACCTGCTTCAGTCTGTGGTAGAGTGTCCGCTGCTCCAGGGCGATGGCCGGCCGTTCGCGAAAGGTCTGCGGCGCGTTTTCCTGGCCGCAGTACATTACCAGCTGCCAGCGCGGCGACGGCGGCGCAAACGTGTGGTGATTACTCGGTCCCGTCACCAGGACATATTCGTTTTCCTGGTCGAGCAGTCCGAGCTGGCGAATGAGGCAGCGGACGTACCACTCCATGCCACCGGCCGCCCCGGGTGTCATCCAGCTCACATTGATTCCGATGCGCATGACTTCTCAGTTCCTCGAGTGTTGCCTGCCTGCAAGGCCTCGTGCAAGACGAATGAGTCGGAACGGCAAACTTCTTTGCATCCGGTCGATCTGGGATTGTTGCTCCCGCAGGGTATTCTTGTGGCGCTGCAGTTCTGCTCCCTGCGCGGCGAGGTCGCCCTGGAGTTGCAGGATCACCTTCAGGCGGGCATCGTAGTCCTGGCTCAGATCCTTAATGTGCCTGCACATTTTCATTAGTTCCACGCGATCGGCCTCGGCATTGGCCCAGCTCGTGCGCACTTCATCGGTTTCGCGCGACTTGTCGAGCAGGGCCAGCACAAGCCGCCCCTCGACGTTTATTGCAAGGTGGTTTTCGATCGCACGCGGCGCGGGCCGAACGATTGGTTGCCGGCTAGCGGCGAAGTACATGTCGGACTCGAAGCAAGCCGTTTCGAACTCGAGGGTTCCGCATCCCAACCGAGCTAGGAGTTCCTTTGCCGAGCGTCTGCCATAGAGGTAGAGGTGTTCGATAGCCACCCGGCCGGTCATCATTTGCAGGAAGGGATGCCGGGCCGCCAGGATTTCCGCGTAAGTCATGCCTTCCGGGAACTCGGGCGTCTGCACGAGAAGAATGCCGTCCTGCTTGAGCACACGAACGCAGGAGCCGAGCGTGCCCAGGGGATCGGGAAGGTGCTCCAGCACGTCGTTGAGCACAATGCAATCGTGCGAGCGCTCCTCGAGTCCCTGTTCCTCGATTGGACCAGTGAGCATCGGAATGCGGAAGGCGCTGCGTGCAAACTCGGCGACCCATGGGCTGACCTCCAGGCCGGCTGCGTCGAAGCCCGCCCAGCGGAGCAGCGCGACGAAGCCGCCGTGCGCGCTCCCCAGCTCCAGCACCTTTGCCGGCGGCCCCTTGTACGCGAGCAGCGTTCGCAGCCAATACAGGCAGCGGCGCGGCAGGTCCCCGCGCGCCCGCTCCAGGATCGTCGGCAGTCCGAGATCCTGGTCCTGGCGTGATAGCCAGTATTCCTTACCGTAATAATCGTGTTCGTCGTCGGCGACGCGGACGCTTTCCGACTTGAGGCCTACCCGGGAGACGAGCGTGCCGCAGGACATGCACGCCAGATACTCCGGCGAGTATTCCAGTAGCGTGCGATTGCCGCACCAGCAGCCGCGCTCTGACCCGAGTTCCTGCTCCACGCTCTCCCCTTTCCGGTAACCGATTTCTCTTCGTTGACCGCTCTGTCCCGGCCGCCGCTGTCTCGTACCTCAGGCCACCTGCCGCGGCGGGTGCTGCACCGAGCAGGTATAAGCGGCAACCACCTCGTTACTCGGACCTTCCAGGCGGATGCGGCCATGGTCCAGCCAGAGGACGCGGTCGCAGAACTTGCCGAAGGATTCCAGGTCATGGCTGACCATGAGAATGAGGCGCGCCTTGCCCATCATTTCCTTCATGCGCTGCCGTGCTTTTTGCTGGAAGGCGAGGTCGCCCGCGCTGAGGACTTCATCGATCAGCAAGACTTCGGGTTCGATCGCCGTGGCGATGGAGAAAGCGAGACGGAGCAGCATGCCGGCGGAATAAAAGCGCAGGGGCATGTCGAGGAAGGTCCCCAGCTCGCTGAAGTCAGCGATGGCCTTCATCTTGTCGCGTATGCTACGCGGCGTTTCGCCCTGGAGATAGCCGCGATAGGCAATGTTCTCCCAGCCGCTCGCCTCCATCTCGAAGCCGAGTTGGATGTCGAACAGGGAGCAGACACGACCCTCGACGATGCGTTTGCCGCTCGTGGGTGGATAGATCCCCGCTAGCAATTTGAGCAGGGTGCTCTTGCCTGCGCCGTTGTGGCCAAGAACGCCAATGCGGTCGCCTTCGCGGGCCTCGAAGTGAATATCCTGCAAGGCGGCAACTTCGAGCACCGGATTGAGCGAGCGGCGGAACAGCTGGCGCACGAGATACTCTTTCAGCGTCGCCCGGCGCTGTCGCCGAACCCGAAAGATCACGTTCACGTTTTCGAGCAATATGCGCGTCATGAGAAAATGTCACTTTCTCCAGGCGAGGGGCTGCGTCCGGACCACCGGACAACGCGACTCACTCGACCCAGCATGATGCAGCGCGCAGGATTAGAGTCGATGTCATGCGGCAAGAACGCAGCGTTCCCCTGCAGGCGGAGGAAATAACAAATACGCAGGACAGGGTCAAGCACACTCGCGGGTTTCCGTCTCGCACCACGGCCAGCGCCACGTCTCTGGATTGCCCAGCCGCAGAGTGGCCGAGGCGGCGACTAGCGCGGCCGGCCCGAGTTTGAGCAGCTTCCGACCGTGGCCAAACCGCCCTCGCACGTAGCCGAGTACGAACCCTCGCAGCACCTGGTACCAGCGCGGTGACAGTGTGGATGGCCAGCGCGCCCGGGTGAAGCGATACCACTCCGCGCGTATGGCCCGTTCATGATCGCGCCGCGGCAGACCTGGCCGCCCGCACAGAGCCAGCGTCTTCTCGATCTTGCGTACCTTGGCGGCATCGGCGTAGCGCCAGAATAGCTCGACGTCGAAGAGGTAGCGGTATGACGTATCCAAGGAGCCATGCTCTTCCAGGAGGCGCCGGCGGAAAAAGAGCGTCGGTTGCGGCACGACACAGCTATGCGTCCAGTATTCCAGCAGCTGGCTGGGCGAGGGCGTGTCGCCATAACAGAAGGCCGTGCGTTCCGTCCCGTGCGGCACCACCCGCAGGTTGGCTGCTTCGTCGATGCGGAGTGCGTTGCCAAAGACGAGACCCAGCTCCGGGTCCTCGGCGAAGGCCTGACCGATGGCCCCCAGCGCTCCGTAGCTCAATTCGTCGCCGGGCAGCAACCAGCCGAGAACGTCTCCGCGCGCGCGAGTCAATCCACTATTGAGTGCCTCGATCAGCGTTTTTTGCCGCAGGCCGCGGGCCGCCACAACGATTGTCTCTACTGAAGGATGATTCTGCTCCTCGATACTGCGAATCGTGTTCCTCGAGGCAGCTGCCTCACCCGTATCCACGCTGACGATGCTGAACGAGGGCAGCTGCCGCTTCGACCGCGCCGCTGGCGCTTGCTCTATGCGGGCCCGAGGAAGATAGACTTTGTCCTGCGGGTCGCTGGTTTCCGGGAACCCCCCGTCGGCATGGCCATAGGTTCGCCTCCAGCTGGCAGCGAGGGTGTAGAGCAGTGCCTCCAGGTCCGCGCGCAGTTGTGGATCCGTCGTGGCCGGCTCCAGCTCGCGCAGCGTGGCGATGAGGTAGTTGAGAGCGCCTGTTGTCGTCTCCTTGCCCGTGCGGGCGCGGAGCATGCGGCAAATCTCGAATGCCCGCTCCAGTCGGCCGCTTCGGGTCTTCGTTTCCTCGTACTCCCGACTCACCGCCAGGAATTCATTGATGAGTACCGCTGGATACCGCTGTGCGATGCGAAGAAAGATGTCCCAGTCCATGCAGAAGCGAAGGTGGGGATCGAGTCCGCCGACGTCTTCCCAGGCCGCGCGCAGGAACAAGGCAGATGGCTGCAGGATGTAATCGGGGCCTTCGGCCAACTCTGCCCGGTTCAGGGCGAAGTGGCGCCGGCAGAAGGGGATGTGGCTCTGGAGCCGCTGGTCAAAGCGGAAACCGTTGCCAAGGTAGAGGCCATGGTTCGGCCATTGGCGATAAGCGTCCGCCACCGTGTGGAAAGCGTCGCCCCAGTAATAATCGTCCGAGTTAAGCCAGGCGACGAGGGTGCCCGTGCAGTGGCGCATACCGGCGTTGATGGCGGCAGACTGGCCGCCATCGGGTCGGCTCTGCCAGTAGGTCAAGCGGTCTGCGTAAGTGCGGAGAATGTCCACGCTGCCATCGGTCGAGCCGCCGTCCATCACGACGACTTCGAGATCTGGATAGTCCTGGCGGAAAATGCTATCGAGCGCCTCACAGAGGAACTGGCCCTGGTTGAAAGAGGGTACAACAACGCTGATGCGCGGCATTTGTCCGTCGCCTGACACGGCGTTTCTCCGGCCCCGGCTGTCTCCCACGCGTAACGCAAGCCGGTTATAGCCACTCCACTTTTCCCGTGCAATCCCAGCGCCGCGCTCCATCTTGACAGGTCTGCCATGAGCTAGTAGTTTGTCGGCCGCGCCGTTCATGGCGGAATGGCGCGAATCGCTTCGCCGCATGCGGCTGGTTCCTGCGAGGAGAATCCCGTGGACCTTCGGCACAAGACCATTCTCATAACTGGCAGTTCGGGCTTCCTCGGGGCCCACGTTGTCGCTCGTTTCCAGCGTGCCGGCTGCACGAAGCTGGTCCTGCCGCGCCGGCGTGAGTACGACCTGACCCAGGAACAGGACATCCGCAAGCTGTTCGCTGATCACCAGCCGGAAGTGGTCGTCCACCTGGCCGCGCAGGTCGGGGGGATAGGCGCCAACCGTCGCAATCCGGGCAGCTTTCTTTACAGCAATCTCATCATGGGGACGCAGCTCATCGAAGTCAGCCGGCAACTCGGCGTGGAGAAATTCGTGCAGATTGGCACAATCTGCTCCTATCCCAAGTTCACTCCGGTCCCATTCAAGGAAACCGACCTCTGGAACGGCTATCCCGAGGAGACGAATGCTCCCTACGGATTGGCGAAGAAGCTCCTCATCGTACAACTGCAGGCGTATCAGCAGCAGTACGGTTTCAATGGCGTCAACCTTCTTGTCGTAAACCTCTACGGACCTGGTGACAATTTCGACTTGGAGAGTTCGCACGTCATTCCGGCGCTGATCCGCAAGTTCGTCGAGGCCAAGGAGCGGGGTGACCAGGTCGCGAACCTCTGGGGCACCGGCCGGCCGTCGCGCGAATTCCTCTACGTCGAGGACGCCGCCCGCGCCATCCACGGCGCGACCGAGCGCCTGGATACCTCGGAACCGATCAACGTCGGTTCGGGTCAGGAAATCTCAATTGCGGCGCTGGCCGAGTTGATCGCCGGCAAGATTGGCTTCAACGGTGAAATCCGCTACGACGCAGACAAACCGGATGGCCAGCCGCGCCGCTGCCTCGACGTGACGCGGGCGAAGCAGCTCTTCGGCTTCGAGGCGACCACCAGCCTCGGCGAGGGGCTTGACCGCACGATCGCGTGGTATCGTTCCGCGCAGCGAACCAGACACGCCGCGTGACCTACGCGCCCACGGAAACTATTCAAGCAGGGGCAGCCGCGACGGGTCTGATTACCTGTCGCGGACGCTCCGAGTTTCGCGGACTGCTTTAGCGAGTCAGGCGCAGAGACAATTCAGCCAGCGTCCGCTGAAACGCCGCTGGATCGTAACCATTCCGCTTCGCCAGGTTCTGGCCCAACCGGTCGGTAATGCTCTGTTTCCTGCCCGACGGCAGCTGCAATCGCAATTGCCCTTCGAGCGAAGCCGGCGTCCTGATCATGTCGGGATCGGGCTTCTCTCCTGCATCATGGAGGAAAGTATCCAGCGCCCAGGCGACCTGGCGCGCGGAATCATAATCGAGCAGGTCCTTCTCGAATAGCGCCGGCAACCGGCGGAGCAATTCCTGGGCGCGTTTCTGGGAGCACGGTTGGCCTGCTACCCGGTCGGCCAGGCCCCCCGCCCAGGCTGCCAACTCGGCTGCCGCGGGAGCAACCTGTGCGGGATCTCCCAGTGGGTGCGCGGCGTAGGCCGCTTGCACCTTCGCCAGGCCGGCGTTGAATCGCTCCAGGTCTCCGGTGGCCGCAGCTTGGTCCGCGGCAGCCTGGTGGATCGCCAGCCGCACCAGGGCCCTCGGCCACGACTGCATCGTGGGCCGCCCGGGCGTATCCGTGTAGCCGCGCTGCTGCCGCCAGGCCGGCGACTTCAAGTCATGGTGGCAGGCGTAGCAGTCGAAGTTTGCATAATCGAGCGCCCGCTTGCCGTTCCCTCCGTGCCGGCACTCCTCTGCATCGGCCGCCACCAATTGTAAGCTCGCGCGGAGGGCCACTGCTGATCCGACGAGAACCAGCTTGGTTTTCTCGCGCTCGCGCTCATCGAAGTGCAGCACTTCTTGCACTTCCTTCTTCTTCTCGCGCAAGTACTCCCAGTGTCGGGGCATCTGATCGGAGAACGTCGCTACCTCGAAGCTCGGCAGAGGCGGATGTCCGGCAGCATACATCTCATGCGTGACCACCTTGCCCGCGCGGGCATCGCCGATGTGGCACCCAGCGCACTGGGAGGCCCTCTTGACCGGATCCCACAGGTCGGTCATGCCGAAGTCTTTTTCCTTCTTCTCGCGGGTGTAATGTCGCCAATCGGCCAATTTGGCCAAGAGCCCGTGTTTCTCCACCCATTCCTCGTATGCCCCATGACAGACCACGCAGGTCACACCCTCTTCGAGCTTGAAAAGCGCCTTCTTGCTCCGGTCGGCCATTTGTGGATCAGTGATGACGACGCCGTGACAGCTCAGGCAGGCTTTGCTGCCGACCACGTCAAAGCCGAGGTTCTTGCCCATTTCCTTGGCCCGGTCACCTTGCAGCACCCTGTATGCATCCTGGTGCTTGTCACCCTCTTGCCACTTCTTGAATTCATTGAGGCGACAAAGAAAAGTTTCCTGAATTCCCTGCGGCTTCTCGATGTGGCACTGGGAGCAGCTAACGGCACCGGAATAGACCGGCGTCAGTCCGGGCCGAGGTGCCGGCGCTCCAGTGGGAATCGGTGGCTGTGCCCTGCCAAGGTCGGCGTGAATGCCGACGAACGTCCCAAGGACCAGTGCACCGCAGGCAACGAGCGGCCAGGGCAACGAGGATATGTGCATGGTGAGCGTCCTATTCGCGGCGTTCTGGCTGCAGCTGCCGCTGGAGCCGATCCAGGAACGGACCAAGTCTCTTCGGATCGAAGTTGGCCGGGCTATCATAAATCACTTCACGCTTGCTGGGGAAAGCCGCGTTCAATTCCTTGTCGAGGTCACGAAGGGTTTCCTTAACCAGTGCCTCGCCGTGATAATCCGGAGTCGAGTCACTGAGGCCCCGATGGACCGCGACGAGACCAAGGTAAAGCTGTGCGGCGCTGTCCCAATTTGCCGTCCCGACCTTGCGATCGTCCCGAGCCAATCCAGTAAGTAGCCGCAGCAGTTCGGCATGGCTAGTTTTCGGCCTGTCCAATTCGCCAAGCCAGCCGCCGAGAAGTTGGTCAATCCTCCGGGCTTCCCTGGCAACCTGTTGCCGATCGGGGAACGGATCGCTCATCAGTCTGTCGAGCTGATCGAGAGGCTTCAGTGAAACGGGAGCAGGAACGGGACCGGCTTCAGAAAGCCCAGGCAGCAGGACGGTGTACCAGGATCCCCACGGAAGCGCTCCCGGCCGAGCCGCGCCAGGCCCGCGCTGCCGCCAATTCCGATCCGTCAAATCGTGATGGCAGGCGAAACACCCGTACTCTGCGAACTCAGGCCACGGTTTGCCGGGGACGCTGGTGCGCCTTTCCAGCACCCGCACGGCGGCTCGCGCCGAAGCGACCTGGCCGATCATCCAGGCGCGGGCCTCGAAATCGGGGTGGCGCTGCCTGTCTGCCGCGGCGCTCCAATGCTTCGGATAGTTCGCCAGGTACGCCGCGTACTCGAAGCGCAGACGCGGATGGCCGGCCGCGATCAGGTCATGGTTGACCTCCCGGTCCGCACTGCCAACGTGGCACTCCACGCACGCCTCGGCGCGTACCCTCAGGTCCTTCGTCTCCCGGAAGCCGCGCGCTGCCTTGTCTCTGCGCTCCTGCCAATCCCTCCGATAATGCTCGGTGCGCCAGCGTTCGGCGGGACCGTGACAGCTCTCGCAACCAACGCCGTCGGCTAGTTCGGACACGGGTGGCAGCGGCGTCTGATCGCCGCCCGTGGCGTGGCAGCGGAGACACAGTTCGTCTGCTGCCGCCGACTTCCGCGCCCGGTTGGTCTGAATCAAATGGGAGCGGTCATTGAACAGGTCGCTGTACGCTCGGGCATGCGGGTCGTAGTTGATCCAGGTGGAGTATTCGCTGCCCCGGCTGCCCCTTGCCCCGTTGTTGTTGTGGCAAGCAGTCGCGGCACACGATCCCACGCCCTGGAACTCGCACTTCGGAAGTGACACCGGATCGTCACTCGCGGGCGCGGCAGACACCGTCCTCGCCGGGACGTGCCATAGGGAGCACCATCCCGCCGCCAGGCCGGCGCCGAGCATCACGAGAACGAGGGGCGAATAGCTCCGCTGCATGACATACTCTCACGTGAGAAGTCCGCCCAGGCGACACGGTCAACTCGTTTTGCCGCGCGGACCCAATGGGCATTATCGGATTCGCTTCGCGTCTTCCCCACCCCGCTCCCACTTCCTCCAGATTACCTGCGACCCGCTTGCCCCATCGTCTCGCGCCGCGGGAAGAATCGTTCGCCCGTAGTCTTCATACTCGAAACACCCGCGACATCTCCAGAAGCGCCCGACGTTTCGATTCATGCGTCAGGGACGCTCCAGTCGATAGAGTCGGCAGGACGGGAACCCTCCGCCCGCGGAGATGCCCATGCGCTGGCCGAAGCTGTCCCTGTTCGCCGCACTCGTCGCGGGATCGCTGTGCGCCGTTGCTGCTGAGCCGATGCCCCACGCCGTCGACGTGCGCGTGGCGCCTGCCGATGCCGCCGTTGATCTAAGCTATCTCTGGAGCCTGACCCTTGCAAACAATCCCGCCCTGCGCGAGGCCACCGCGGACGTCGAGGTGGCGCGCGGCAAGCGGCTCCAGGCCGGCCTCTACCCCAATCCGCGCCTGGCCTACAGCGAAGAAACTCTCGGCAGTGCCCGGGGCGGAGCGGGCGTGCTCTCCCTGCAAGTCACTCAGGAGTTCGTGACTGGCGGCAAGCGCCACTTGGAAATGGCCGCCGCGTCGCAGGGGACGAGCATCGCCGCCCTGGCCTTGACCAGCCGAAAGTTCGAGGTACTTACGCACCTGCGCCGCGGCTGGTACGACTTCCTCGCCTGGACCGAGGCAGTGCGCGGCTACGACGAGGTTGTCGCCGCGCTGGAACAAAGTGTCGAAATCACCCGGCAACTCGTGGAGGTGGTCAAGACCCGGCCGCGCTCCGATTTGCTGCGCCTCCAGGCGCTGCTGGAGGAGGCACGCAGTGGACAGGCCCGCAGTCGCATCAGCCGCGCGGCCGCCTGGCGCCAACTCGTGGCCGAGATCGGCATACCCGACCTAACGTTGCCGGCGGTTGTGCCGCGACTGCCGCCACGGTTGCCGCAGTGGGACGAGGAGGCAGTGCTGCAACGTGTCCTGGCCAGTAACGCCGGTCTTCACCAAGCCGCACTCGAAGTGAATCGCGCGCAGCTGGAGTATCAACGCGCCCGCGCCGAGGCGGTGCCGAACCTCCAGGTCGGCGGCGGCTACGTCCGCGACTTCATCGAGGAGACCGGCGGCGCAATCGTCAGCCTGGAAACGAGTCTCCCGCTCTGGGACCGCAAGCAGGGGCAAATCTACGAGGCGCGGGCGCGCTGGGCCCGCGCCGAGGCTGCCCTGCGCAGTACCGCCAACCGACTAACGCGCGATACGATCGAAGCGTTTGCTCGCTGCCAAAGCGCGCGACAGCAGGTGGAATACTTGACAGCCGGGGTATTGCCGCGCCTGGAGGAGAGCTTGCGTTTGGTGCGGCAGGGCTACCAGGCAGGCGACACAACACAGACCTTTGCCGACGTGCAGCAAGTGGTTGAAACGCTGAATGACACCAAGCTGAAACTGGTCGAAGCGCGGCGGGCATTGTGGCAAGCCGTCGCGGACTTACAGGGACTGATGCAGGTGGACATCTGCGAACAATAGGGGCGCGCACTATTCGACGATCAGCGATTCCACCTGTCTCGTCGCCAGATCGAGGATCACAAAGGTCTTCGGCCGTGCCCGGTGCAGCGCACCGGGGTTGATGACCCGTGTCGGCCCGGTGCGGTGTTCCTTCGCCTCGTGTGTGTGCCCGTAAAAGAGGAAGTCGAACGCCGCGCTCTGCTCCAGGTCGTGGAGCAACGGTTTGTCGTCGCCGTGCGTGAAGGCGATCTTTACCCCTTCGAGTTCCAGAACTCCATAACCTTCGTGCAGCGTTTCGCCGATGCCGTGGATCGCCTGGCGCAGGCTGGTCCGGTCGGAATCGCAGTTGCCGAAAACGAAGTGGCCCGTGAAGCCCTGGAACAGCCAGATGGTCTCAGCGTCCTCGATATCGCCGCAGTGCAGGACGAAGTAAACGTTGCGATCCTGCAGCATTTGCAGCGCCGCCTCGACCGTGGCATAACGACTGTGGGTGTCGCTGAGGATGGCAATCTGCATGTTTCAATCTCCCGTCGCGCCATTCGCGCGAAGCACCTTGACCAGGGCTTCAATCAGGAAATGGTCGCCCCAGGCCACCGACTCGTCCACACCGAGCCCCTTGTGGTAATGATAGATGCCGTGCAGCAGGATGCCTTCCCACTCCGAGCGGCCGCGTGCGAGGAACTGGTTTGAGCAAAGAGTGTTGAGGGTCGCAAGGGCGGCGACACGGTACTTCTGGGCGCCGGCTTCCGAGCCCAGTGCCTCGGCGAGGTCCCACAGCCCGCTGGCGGCAATTGCTGCAGCGGAACTATCCCACAGGCGCGGTGCTGCTTTGGGGAGATCGAAGTCCCAGAACGGAACCCAATCGACTGTCTTGTGCCCGCCCATCGTGAGGAACAGGCGGTCCCCCAGGCCGATCCGCTGTCCGATCGCGACCCGTTCCAGGTAGAAGTCGGCGCAGCGACGGGCGATGGCCAGGAACTCAGCCTCGCCGCTCAGCAGATAGGCGGTCGTGAAGCCGTACAGCGCCCAGGCCTGACCGCGCGACCAGGTGCTATCCGCGTTCCAGCCCTGGTGAGTGCAGTGCCGGAGGAATCGGCCAGTGTCTACCTCGAATATGCCTTCGTGTGCCGTGCCCCCGTCAGGCCGAACGAGATACTGTGCCGTCGTGCGGCAATGCTCCACCGCGATCTGCCGCAGCGCCGTGTCGTTCGTCTCGTTCGCTGCCCAGAAAACGATGCCGACGTTCATCATTATGTCGATGAACAGCGACTGCGGACCGACGAAGGAGGCGAGGTAGCCGCCAGGCTGCCGGCGCAGGGCCATGGTGCGACCAGCCTCGATCAGCACGTCGCGCAGGGCCGGCTCGCCGGTCAGTTTGTACCAGCGCAGGTATGTCGAGCCGAAGAGGAAGCCGAGGTCGTGGACGTTGCGGTCGTGACGGCGCGGCTTGAGCGGTTGGGTATACTCCTCCGCCAGTCGCCGCCATTCCGGATCGCCAGTATGTTGATAGAGCAGCCAAAGAACGCCGGGGAAGAAGCCTTCGCACCAGTGCGTCCAGCGCTCGCCTTCGCGGTTCCATCGACCGCCAACGGTGTACATTGGCGTGTAACCAGGATAGATGACAACGATGTGCCTGGCCTGGTCGGCCGCGAAAACGAGGGCACTGCGCAACGGCTCCAGCGACGCGGAATCGGAGGAAGCGGATGTAGGCATGCGAGTTAGCGTAGTGGCCCCTTCGCCAACTCGCAAGCGCGCTTTCATGCCCAGTCAATACGCATTCCCTCGTTGTGCCGCCGATAGCCGAGGCGCTCATAGAAAGGCACCAGCCGATCGAAGCAATCGAGGATAACCTTGTAGCAGCCGTGTCGCCGGGCTTCTTCGGTGGCGTGCCGCACCAATTCGCTGCCGACGCCTTGTTGCTGATAGTCACGATGAACGGCCACGTCCTCGATGTGTCCTGTCCAGCCGCCGCTGTGAATGAACTTCTGTTCCAGCAGCAGTGTCACGGTGCCGACCACGCGCGTTCCCATGCGGGCGACATAGGTATGTACGCCACTGCGCAGGCGATTGCGGAACACCTCCGCCGCCGCGGCTGGCTTCAGCTCAACCTCAGCGAGGCTGGCGAGGGTTTCGAGAAAGCCATTGGCCAAGTCGTGGCCGGTCATCTCCGAAATGGTCAATTGCACACGAGGATCGACGACAGCGCCCATGGTCTGCTCCTGGCGATATGTGGCGGGTCGCCTCCGACGGGAATGGCGCACCCAGAAAAACCTAGCCCATTCTCGGAGAAACTGCCTCGCTTGAGGCGCCGGCAAACTGGCATTTGCTGGATTTGACACACAAGCTATACTTCGGCGGACCGCAAGGTGCGCGCCCTTTTTTGGCGACATCGCTCGGCCCCTGCATTTCCACGGAGGATTGGCCATGTGCGGCATCATCGGTTACGTCGGCGGAAGGGAAGCCGAACCCATTCTGGTCGAGGGCTTGCGTCGCCTCGAGTACCGCGGCTACGACAGCGCCGGCATGGCCACCCTGGCCGGTGCGCAAATGTATGTTCGCAAGAAGGCCGGCCGTATCGCCGAACTTGCCCAGCATCTGCGGGAACGGCCCGCGCCCGGCTGCCTTGGTATCAGCCACACGCGCTGGGCCACCCACGGCCCGGCCACGGATGACAATGCCCATCCTCACGTCGGCGGCAACGGTCTCGTCGCCGTCGTCCACAACGGCGTGATCGAGAATTACGCGGTGCTCAAGCGCCAGCTCCAGGCGGAGGGCGTTGTTTTCCATAGCGATACCGACACCGAGATCATCGCTCAGTTGATCGCGCACCATCTCAATGGAGACCTCGTGGAAGCGGTGGCGACAGTCCTCGGTCTGCTCAAGGGTACGTATGGCCTGGCCGTCGTCAGCCCGAAGTATCCCGGCCTGATCGTCGGCGCCCGTCTGGGCAGTCCGCTGGTGCTAGGCATCGGCAACGGCGAGCACTTCCTGGCCAGTGACCCGAGCGCCCTGATCGGCAACACCGAGAAGGTGGTTTATCTGCACGATCATCAGCTCGCCGTGTTGACACCCGACTCATGGCAGATCCTCGATCACGAGCGGGCGCGAGTGGAACCGTGCGTTCACCGCATCGAGTGGGACGCCGGTGACGCCGACAAGGGCGTCTTCGAGCACTACATGCTCAAGGAGATCTACGAGCAGCCCGAGTCGCTGGAGAACGCGATGCGCGGCCGGCTCGTCGATGCCGACGCAACGGCCCACTTCGGCGGCCTCAACCTGGATCCACAGCAGTTGCGCCGCGCGGAACGGCTTATCCTGACCGCGTGCGGCACCAGCTACCACTCGGCACTGATCGGCGAGTACCTCTTCGAGGAGTTCGCGCGCATTCCGGTCGAGGTAGAGTACGCAAGCGAGCTGCGCTATCGCAATCCGCCAATCGATCGCAATACGATCGTCCTGGCAATCACGCAATCAGGGGAGACGGCAGATACGCTGGCGGCGGTGCGCGAGTGCAACCGCAAAGGACATCCCACCCTGTCGCTTTGCAACGTCGTCGGCAGCTCGATTGCCCGCGAGGCCGATGGCGGCGTCTACCTGCACGCCGGTCCCGAGATTGGCGTCGCCAGCACCAAGGCGTTCAGCTCTCAGGTGACGGTGCTGACCATGCTGGCCCTCTATTTCGGCCGGATGCGGCACCTCTCCAGCCTGCAAGGGCAGCGGATCATCCGCCGGCTGCAGGCCATGCCCGACGTGATCCGGCGAACGCTCAATTGCCATGATGAGGTGCGCCGTATCGCGGAGAAGTATTATCATGTGAATAACTTCCTTTACCTCGGCCGTCAGTACCTCTACCCGGTCGCTCTGGAAGGGGCGTTGAAGCTCAAAGAAATCAGCTACATCCACGCAGAGGGCTATCCGGCCGCCGAGATGAAGCATGGGCCGATCGCACTCGTGGACCCGGAAACGCCATCGGTGTTCCTGATGCCGCGCGGCGGGATCTACGACAAAGTGATGAGCAACCTTGAGGAAGTGAAGGCGCGCGGCGGGCCGGTGATCGCCATTGCCTGCGAGGGCGACACGGAGGTGGCGAACCGCGCCGACGAGGTGATTTACGTTCCTGAGGTGCCGGATTATCTGCAGCCGCTCGTGGCCGCCGTGCCGCTGCAACTGTTGGCGTATCACATCGCCCTGCTGCGCGGCTGCGACGTCGATAAACCGCGCAACCTGGCCAAGAGTGTTACCGTCGAATAGCCGGCAAGATTCCCGGCGTTCGACCTACATCGGACAAGGTTGTGCAAGCAGAGCCCGGAGCGTGGGCGAAAGGAAGAGCGAACCCGTCGCTGACGCTACCGACTCCGCAGCCGTGGTAGCAAGCAGCCTAGCTTGTCGTACTCCCGATCAGAGTCCGGAGCGTCAACCGTATTACAGAATGAACTTGCTCAAGTCCTCCTTTTCGAGGATTTCCCGCAGCCGCCCGCGGACGAAGGCACCGTCGATAACGACGCGCTTGTTTGCCAGGTCCGGTCCTTCGAAGCTGATCTCCTCGACCACCCGCTCCAGGATGGTGTGAAGCCGGCGGGCGCCGATGTTTTGCGCCGTGCGGTTCACCTCGAAAGCGATCTCTGCCAACGCCTCAAGTCCGTCCGGTGTATATTCCAGGAGCACGCCTTCCGTCGCGAGCAGTTCAGCATACTGCTTGGTCAGAGCGTGCTTCGGCTCGGTGAGGATGCGCAGGAAATCCTCGCGCTTCAGATCGGTCAACTCGACGCGGATCGGGAAGCGCCCTTGCAACTCCGGCATCAGGTCGGACGGCTTCGACGTGTGGAATGCTCCCGCGGCGACGAACAGGATGTGATCTGTCCGCACCGGGCCATACTTGGTGTTGACCGTCGTCCCCTCCACCACCGGCAGCAGGTCGCGTTGCACGCCCTGGCGCGACACGTCCGGCCCCACGCCGGCCGAGGCGCCACAAACTTTGTCCAGTTCGTCGAGGAAGACAATCCCCTGGTTCTCAACCAGCTCGACGGCCCGTTCGTTGACCGTCTGCCGGTCGATGAGCGCCTCGGTCTCCTGTTCCAGCAGGATGCGGCGGGCCTCGCGGATCGGCACCTGCCGTTGCTGAGACTGTTTCGGCATGATCCGCTCGAAGACGCTTTGGAAATCTACCTCCATCTGCTCCATGCCCAGGTTCGAGAGGAGCGGCATCGCCACGCCCTTCTGCTCGACGTTGACCTCGACCATGCGTTCTTCCAGGTCGCCGCTCGCGAGCCGCGCGCGCATCTTCTCGCGGGTGCGCTGCTGCCGTTCCGCCTCTTCCTTGTCGTCGGTGTCCCAGGAATTGGCCTGCGGCACCAGCAGGTCGAGAAGCCGTTCGCCCACGCGGTCCTTTGCCTGCGTCTCGACAACGTGTCGCTGTTCCTGACGGATCATGCCGGCGGCGATTTCGGTCAGGTCGCGGATCATGCTTTCGACGTCGCGGCCGACGTATCCGACCTCGGTGTACTTGGTGGCCTCAACCTTGAGGAAGGGCGCCCCGACGAGTTGGGCCAGGCGGCGTGCGATTTCGGTTTTGCCGACGCCGGTGGGGCCGATCATGATGATGTTCTTGGGGGTGACGTCCTTCCGCAACTCCGCCGCCAGCTGCTGGCGGCGCCAGCGATTGCGAATGGCGACGGCAACAGCGCGCTTGGCTGCGTCCTGTCCGACGATGTAGCGGTCCAACTCTTGCACGATCTGGCGAGGCGTCATTTCGGCCACGGCATTTCTCCCGTCCCGTGCAGCCCCCACGCGCGGCTGAGCGCGCAACCCGCACTCCGCTGCGCCTCGCGGCCACTCGGTCTCACAATTCCTCGACCTCGATGTTCCGATTCGTGTAGATACACAGGTCGCCGGCGATTTCCAGACCGGCGCGGACGATCTCCGGTGCGCTCAACTCGCTGTGCAGCAGCAGCGCCCGGGCGGCGGCCAGGGCATAAGCACCGCCGGAACCGATCGCCGCCGCCCCTTCCGTCGGCTGCACCACGTCGCCGGTGCCGCTCAGCATGAGCAGGTTTTCGCGGTCGGCGATAATAAGCATCGCTTCCAGCCGGCGCAGCATGCGGTCCATCCGCCAGTCCTTCGCCAGTTCGGTGGCCGCGCGCGGCACACTTCCCTGGAAATCGCGCAATTTGGCCTCGAAACGCTCCAGCAGGGCAAAGGCGTCGGCAGCGCCGCCGGCGAAGCCGGTCAGCACCTGACCGTTGTGCAAGCGACGCACCTTTCGCGCATCGCCCTTCATGACGACCTGACCGAGTGTCACTTGGCCATCGCCGCCCAGTGCCACGCGACCCTTGTGTCGAACTGCCAGAATGGTCGTCGAATGAAAGCGCGTCACCGCATCCTCCTTTGCACCGTCGAGGCTAGCACCGCCACAGTCAGGCAACAAGTGGAAAAGAGCGTCACCCCGGCCCACCCAACGTGTCTATACCTACAGGACAGCCGTCGTGCTCATTCTCGGGGCTTCCCAGAAGCGCGACCGGCACGGATAATGATAGAGAAGCGTTCCATGCACCGCTGTGGTTGTCCGTCATTCCCAGGGAGGAGGTCTGTCATGTACCGGAACCTATGCTCAGCCCTGCCGCTCCTGTTGGCCGGCTGGCTGGTCGCGGTCGGGACAGCCACTGCCGCCGCGCAGCCCATCACCGACGAGGCTGGCTGCTTCAGCGCCGAGGCCGTTCGCAAAGCCAATGAAGCCGCTCTGGAGCTTTCGCGCAGCGAAAAGAAGGAACTTGTACTCGAGACCTTCAAGGGTGTACCCGAGGAGAAGGTTCGGGAAGTCCACGGCATGCCGCGGAAGGCCCGCGAGCAGTTCTTCGTTCAGTGGGCGGAGGTCCGCGCACGCGAAAGGCAAGTAGACGGCATCTATGTTCTGATCTGCCGGAACCCGGTCGCCACCCAGGTCGTGCTTGGGGCGCAGACCGACGACAATGTGTTTCCTGAGCGCGACCGCGCCCAACTGGCCCGCCGGCTGGCCGTCCGCTCCGCGAAACAGCGGTATGATACGGAGTTGCTCGATGTGCTGACGTGGACTCGCTCCACGATGCACGCCAACCTGCACAGCCCGGCGCCGCCCGATGTGTCACGCGTCTGGCTGTGGCTGGGCAGCGTCATCGTGGGGCTGTTGCTCCTGTGGTGTTGCATCACCCTCGTTCGCGTCACCCTCGGATACCTGGGCCACCACCGTCCACACGACGAGGTGCCCGCTCCGATAACGACGCCAGTCCCGGCGCCTGTCGAGGAAGTTCGTCACGAAGCGACGGAAGAAGGCGAATTGATCCGCGCGGAGGAGAGCGGTGTGAACGGCCCGCGGAGCGATCTGGAGCAACGGGCCGAGGAGTATTGATGAGCGATCCGACGAACTGTCCCTTCTGTGCCCGCCTGGCCAACCTTGACGCCGCGCGCGGCGACGTGGTCTGGGAAGCGAGCCAGGGAGTGGCCTTCCTTGGGTCATGGCAGTATTACCACGGTTATTGCGTTTTCGTATCGCGGCGTCACGCCACCGAGTTGAGCCAACTCGCCGACGCTGACCGCCGGCAGTTCCTCGACGAGATGTGCAAGTTGGCGGCTGCGATCGAGGTGTGCTTCGGGCCGCACAAGATGAATTATGAGTTACTGGGCAATCAGATGCCGCACCTGCATTGGCACCTTTTCCCGCGGTACCCCCACGATCCCGAAGCGCTGAAGCCCGTTTGGCTGGCCCTGGACCGAGCCGAAGGCGACACGGAAGTGCGGCAGCGTTTGGAGACTGGGCCGCTGGATCGGCAGGCAACACTTAGGCGGCGTCCAAGAATTAGTTCCAATTCCACCAT